>Ga0209109_10000215_pt1 | contig 28175 bp, 28 predicted proteins | sample Rifsed10ft2_FD_184004 | JGI IMG/M metagenome (GOLD analysis project Ga0209109, IMG submission 184004) | Soil microbial communities from Rifle, Colorado, USA - sediment 10ft 2 (version 2) | ecosystem: Environmental > Terrestrial > Deep subsurface > Rock core/Sediment | place: Rifle, Colorado... | reverse complement strand
CCTGACGCCGTACCGTGTCGTCAAAACAGTAAACTCGCCACGCTTGCGCGCGGCGGGTTTTTGTTTCATCAATCCTCGTTGATCAGCGTCCCTGTTGCAGCGCGACGATGCGCTCATCCAGCGGCGGATGCGACATAAACAGCCGCTTCCAGCCGCCGTCGCGCCGCCCGGAAATACCGAAGGCCGCCATCTGGTCCGGCAACTGGGCCGGTTCATGCGCCGCCTTGAGGCGCTCGAGCGCCGCGATCATTTTGTCGCGACCAGCCAGTTTTGCACCGCCGGCGTCCGCGCGAAATTCGCGCTGGCGACTGAACCACATGACAATCATGCTCGCGAGAATACCGAGGACGATCTGGGCCGCGATACTGGTGACAAAAAATCCGATGCCTACTCCACGATCGTTCTTCAACAGGACGCGGTCGACAAAATAACCGATGACGCGTGAAAGCACGATAACAAACGTATTCAGCACCCCCTGAATGAGCGCGAGGGTCACCATGTCGCCATTGGCCACATGCGTGATTTCATGTCCGAGCACCGCTTCGGCTTCGTCCTTGTCCATGGCCTGCAGCAAACCGGTGCTGACCGCGACTAACGCTGAATCGCGCCGCATGCCGGTGGCGAAGGCATTGATGTCGGGCGCGTTATATACCGCGACTTCCGGCATGCCGATGCCGGCTTGTTTGGCCTGACGGCGGACGGTTTCAAACAGCCATTGCTCCGTGCTGTTGCGCGGTTGTTCGATCACTTGGGCGCCGGTCGCCCTCTTGGCCATCCATTTGGACATGGCGAGCGAGATAAATGAACCGCCGAAACCCAGCACCGCCGCGAAGATAATCAGTGCCTGCAGATTCAGCCCTCCGGGCATGTCTTCCACGCCGAAGGCTTTGATGAGAATATTCGCCGTAATACTGAGTACCAACAGTACGGCGATGTTGGTCGCTACGAACAAGAAAATACGCTTCATATTGATGTAGACTCTCCGGTTGAAAACCCGTTTCTTTTTCGGATCATTAGATGGGGATAATGCTGCACAAGTTCAATCCCCCGCCGTGCGCTCCATTCAGGCAAGCCGCCGCGACAAGCCCCCTGTCTGTTGATACTATATTAAAGGATGATCAATCGCCCGGGCAATCCATACCGGCTGAATCGTGATTTCCGGCCGATCCGAGTAGCAAGTGTCGCGCCTGCCTTTGTTATGCCATGAAGCTCGACGACAAGCCCGCCGAACCCCAATATCGCGAGGCGCTCATCTCGATGACGGCGCTTTACTTCATCGAAGAACACGCGCTCCTGCGTCCGAACCAGCTGGACGATGCGAAGAACAGCCTCCAGGCGCTGTTCCTGCACACCAGCGGCGAGGAAACCATGCTGCGCAAGCTGATTGACATTCTCAAAACCACCAAACAAATACACCAGTCGTTCGCCAGCATCTCCAATGTCCTGGCCGGGATAACTCGCGGTGTTCAGACCGTGGACGGAAAGATCGCCGCCTGCAAGCAGCGCCTCGCGACGCTGACATTGAGCGCCGAGGAAAATGCGGCGTTCGCCGGTCCCTTTCTGTCCTTCTCGCAGATATTTCTGGAGAAAATCGATAACTTCGAGAAGAACATGCACCAGTACGTGCAGTTCAAGGAAACCGAAGCGCGCTATTCCAGTATCTATCACATCGCCATCGAGGCGCGCGAACGTCTGAAACAACGGCTGGCCGGCGTGTTGGGTACCCGTGACCACGGCGCAGTCGAGTCGCGGATCCGACAGAATGTCGTGTCCTCTTTCGACTACAGCGAGGCCGAAAGCAATTTACAGTTTGCCCAGCGCGACGCGCGCAACAAAGAAGAGGAAATCCTCGCACAGCTTGAGGACATACGCGTGATGTGTCAGATGGCCAAAAATCCGAAGATGCGCGACAAAACGGAAGATTCTTCGAACGCCACGGCGTCGTCTTATTCCGGCCTTCCCGGGGCCGAGGCGTCCAAACCCAAAGTCGAATACGATGACGTCTTCAAACTTTACTCCACGGGGTTGCACACCTATCCGCGACTGGTGCAGCTTAAAGATATCGTGCTCGAACTATTCAAACTTTATCAGAACTCGTACGGCATGTTTCGGCTGGATTGCAATAACTTAAGCAAGGCGATCGATACCATGCTTGACAATTCGGAGGCTTACTTTGATGCCAAGGAGGAAGACCGGGACATCCAGACCAAACGCGAGAAACTCAAATTGATCGAGGGACTGATACCGTTCCTGGAACATAGTGCCGTGGCCGTCACCAAGGATGAAGTTCTCAGTTATGGCAAATTCTCCCGGAAAATTTCCGACATCATATCGGAAAAACGCGCGCCATGGTCCCACATAACCGAGTTTTTGCTGCGCGCGAAGGTACAGGCCGAGGCCGATCTGAGCACCCGCTTGTAGCTTTGGATCGCTGGTCGGATTCAACCGTCCTCGGCGATAAGCCCATCGATGAGCCGGATACGACGATGCGCCTGCTGCGCGAGATGCATTTCATGGGTAATCACGATCACCGTTTGGCCATTTAACTCCACCAGGCGCTTGAAAATATCGAAAACCTGCTGCGCATTTTTGCTGTCGAGATTCCCCGTGGGCTCGTCCGCCAGGATGACGGCGGGGTCGTTCGCCAGCGCCCGCGCAATCGCCACGCGCTGGCGCTCGCCGCCGGAAAGCTGTTCCGGAAGCCGATCGGCGTACGTTTCCATGTTCAACTCACCCAGCAGCGCGCGGGCCTGCCGCTCAATTTGCGATTCGTTTTTGCCGCCCAGTTTGCGCATGGGAATCATGACATTGCCCAGCGAGGTAAATTCATGCAACAGAAAATGAAATTGGAATACAAACCCCAGGCGGGACAGGCGCATATGCGCCTGTTGCTGACGATTCAGTTCGGTCGTGTTGGCTCCGTCGAGATAAATAGCACCCTGGGATGGCATATCCAGCAAACCCAGCAAATACAGCAACGATGACTTTCCGGAACCGGATGGGCCGACAATGGCGATGAACTCGCCGCGCCGGACCGTGAGATTGATGTCCCGCACCAGTGTGACGGGCACCGGCCCCGGCAGCACACGGCTGACGTCGCGGACTTCGATGAGTGGCGCGTCCGCCATGGGTCAGGCACCGCCGCGGATGATATCCACCGGATTGACCGCCGCCGCTTTGCGCGCCGGCAGGTAAGACGCCACCAACGCAGCCACCATCGCGAAGACACCCGCGATGAGGTAATGCCGAATGGTGTAGTACAGTATGAATCCTTCGGTTTTCACAAACCCCTCGATATTGAAACGTATGGAAGCCAGCAGTTCGGTAAGGCCGTAGCCCAGTGCCCAGCCGATCAGCGTTCCGACAACGCCGACAACGGCCCCTTCGAGCAGAAATATCCCGCGGATCGTGGCTTCCTCGAATCCGATGGATTTGAGAATGGCGATATCCCGGGCCTTCTCATGAATCACGGTGGTGATGATATTGAAAATGCCGAAAGCCGCCACGATCAGGATGGCGCTGACGGTCGAGTACATGATCCCGTTCTGAATGACAAAAATGCCCAATACGTTCTTGTTGGTCTCCTCCCACGATTCAGCCCGATAGCCGTAACGCGCCTCCAGTGAACGCGCCAACTCTGCGGCCTGATCGATGTTCCGCAGTCGGATTCGAATCTGGTTGATCACATTCGCGCGGTCCTGGAGGATTTGCGCTTTTTTGAGCAATGCAAACGACTCGTAATTGTCCTTGGCCGTAACACCGCTGTTAAAGATTCCAACGACTTTCATTTTTAGAATAACCCCGGCGGGTGAAATGACAGACAACGTATCACCCAGCGCCACGCCGATCTTGTCAGCCAATCCGCTTCCCAGGATCACGCCGTTGGCGGCGGTATACAGTCCGTTCAGGCTGCCGGCGATCAGGTCCTGTTCAAGATACGTCACCCGGCGTTCCCGAACGGGATCGATACCGTACAACGTCGCCGAGACATCCTTGGTGCCATAACGCAGGAAGATTTGACCCGCGAGCGTCGGGGCCACCGCCACGCCCGGTTGACGTCCAATCGCATCCACCATGGCCCCGCCGTTTTTGATCCCGCGCCGCTCTTCCCGCGGGCGCACGTTGAGCAGACGGATGGCGCCATCACGATAGTATTGCTCCACCGGTTGCAATGGGGGAATGCGGAATTCATCCTTGATGATGATGTGCGGCGAGACATCGATGGTCTTGGCGACGAAATATCGCTGGAAACCCTGCATCATCGCCGCCATCGCGATGAAAAAACCAACGCCCATGGCCACACCCAGAACGGAAACAAGCGTCTGGCGCTTGCGGTGGACAAGATGCGTGATGGCGATGTCGAGTATCAGGCGCATGGTCCAATTCGCCTGCCGAATTCCGTCAGGTTCCGGTGACGCGCACGCGTTGACCGTCTTTCAACGTCGCGGGAGGATAAAGTATCACCTTATCGCCTTCTTCCACTCCCGAAAGAATCTGGATCTTTTGATCACCGAGAATTCCGGTTTTTATGTCCCGGCGAATGGCACGGCCGTTTTGAACCCGCCACACATGGCCGTCTACCACCGCGGACGCTGGTGCCAGGAGAGTGTCCTGCGCTTCGCTCACAATGATATTGACTTCGGTGGTCATGCCGATTTTAAGCGGCGTGCCGGCGGTCAAACCGATGCGCACACGGTAGGTTTTGTTGACGGGATCGCCTTTTGGCGTGATTTCCACGACGGTCCCTTCGAGCGTCCGGCCGGCAAAGGCATCCGCCTTGATCAGCACACGCTGCTTCAGACGGATACGCGGAATGTCCTCCTCATCCACATCGGCCACTACCCACAACCGGTCGGATTCGCCGACCCAGAACAACACGCTGGTATTGGTGACGACCTCGCCCGCTTGACCGTCCTGGCGTAATACTTTTCCCGAGAGCGGAGAAACCAGCGTGAGGTCGGATAGCGCCTGGCGTGCCGCGTTGAGCGATTCCAGCGCCTGTTCATGATCGCTGACCGCTTTTTCATAAACTTGTCTGCTGATGAGTTGCTTGGCAAACAGTTCCTGATAGCGCTTTTCCTCATCACGCAGAAATTCTTCCCGTGCCGCCAACTGCTTGGTATTGGCCCGCGCTTCCCGGTCATCGAGCCGCGCGAGCACCGTACCGCGTTTTACCGTGTCGCCTTCATGGGACATTATTTCAGCGATACGGCCGGTGGATTTGGGTCCGACTTTGGCCCAGAGCACCGGTTCGACGATGCCGGTGGCATAAACCGCCTCGACCGCGGGCCCGCGCACGATTGGAGACGTCTGAACAGCCGTCAGCGAGCGCAACGTGAATACCACGATCACCGCCACGATGATCAGGATAGCGATTACGTAGAGTCCGAATTTTTTCAATATTACCAATGGTTGATTCACGCGCGGCTAGCATCTCGCCGGTGGTGACCGTTGGCAAGACTCATGTGCCGGCTGATATTGTTGCCGAGAAATTTCATTTGTCAGTCTAACGGCTTGCCGCAGTGCCAGCATATTTCGAATTCCGGCGGGTTCGATTCTCCGCAGCTTTTGCAATACGTCGCGACTTGGATAACGGGAGCACGCTCGAATTCGGCAATTATCGCACGTGCCCGGCCTTCATCCGCTTCCTCCATGATCCAGATTTCAGGATAGGCATGGGTGAAAGGTATCTCGCCCAATCCCCCTTGCGCGTGTTCATTCAATACGCACGCCTCAATCCCGGCTCGAACGAGTCGATGCAACAGCAGGTGGGCCTCGGGCAAGTTAGACGCCGAATAAAGCCGCATCATGACGGCAGGCTAATCATCCATGCGAAACCCTACTTTGATCTTGACCTGCCAGTGCGCCACCTTGCCGTTCACGAGATGACCGCGGGTTTCGACCACCTCAAACCAATCCAGGTTCCGCATTGATTTGGCGGCGCGGGTGATCGCATTTTGAATGGCCGCGTCCGACCCCTTGGTGGATGAGCCCACCAGCTCGAGCATTTTATAAGCATGTTCACTCATTTTTTTCCTCCGATCGTCATTAGCAAACTGGCATTTTGGCATCTTCCCCGTTTCCTGTCCGCCATCGAAGTAAACGGGGGAAATTTTTGATGCGGCATCGATAACTCATTGAGGAACCGGAGGTTCTGTAATAGAATGTCGCGCCGTGCTAGCCGAAATGACGGTATCGTGCGACTTCCAAGCGTACAAGATGCCGGTTCTGTCAAAAGCATGAGAAAAAAACTCGACGTTAAACATCTCGAGATGGGGATGTACGTCAGCGAGTTGGACCGGCCTTGGCGCGATGCACCGTTCCTCTTCCAGGGATTTGAAATTCGCTCCGCAGAGCAAATCCGGGAATTGCAGCGTTTCTGCCGGCATGTCTATGTATTATCTCCCGATGATTATGAGAAGCCGTCTCCCCGGACACCGGCAGAAATCGCCATCGCAAATGAAAAGGAGCGTCACAGAAAAATCGAGCGCGACCTCCTGCTCAATATAAAAACCCAACCGCTGCTCAAACCCGTTTACCAGGATAAAACCGCCCTCGAGGCCGAAGCGGAGGTTGCCCGGAAGATTCATCATGAAATTCGCGACCTGGTCTACAGTATCCTGGAAGATGTGAGAATGGGTAAAAATATCAACAGCGACGGCGCGAAAAAAATCGTCAGTGGAATGGTCGAAAGCGTCATCCGCAACCCGGATGCGCTCGCTTGCTTTGCGCTGTTAAAACGGAAAGACGAATACACAGCGCAACACAGCATGCGGGTCTGCATTCTGGCGCTTTCTTTCGGACGCCATCTGGGTCTTGAGAAACACGAATTGAATTTGCTCGGCCTCGGGGCGTTGCTGCATGACATCGGAAAAATGAAAGTGCCCGCCGATATTCTCGACAAACCGGGCGCGCTCGACGACAAGGAATATGAAATAGTGAAAAGCCACGTCCCGCGCGGCGTGGAAATTCTCGAGGACAATGCCGGAATTCCGCGCCCGGCTATCGATGTGGCGCGCTGTCATCATGAACGCTACGGCGGCAGCGGTTATGTCCTTGGATTAAAAGGCGACCTGATCGGCCTGTTCGGAATGATCGGGGGAATTGTCGATTGCTACGATGCCATCTCCAGCGATCGTGCCTATCACACCGGCATGTCGGCACACACCGCATTGAAAAAAATGTACGAATGGCGGAACCGCGACTTTCATTCCGGTCTCGTGGAACAGTTCATCCAATGCATGGGAATCTACCCGATCGGAAGCGTGGTAGAACTCAATACCGGCGAAATCGGGGTCGTGGTGACAATGAACCGACAACGACGCTTGAAACCGCGAGTGAACCTCGTGCTCCAAGCCGATTATTACCCGATCCCGAATGCTACCGTTATAGATCTCATGAGATACAAGACACGCGACGGCCGGCCGTGCGAAATCGATCGCGTTCTCGAGCCAGGAGTGTATGGAATCAATCCCGTTCAGTATCTCCCGATCAATGCCGCGGCATAAAGCCTTTGCCGTCAGATAATCAGGGCCTCCGTCCTCACTCCCTCGAGTAACGAAAACCCGGCGGACCAGCCGTTCAACACGAACTGAACCGCAAGCGCCGCCAGAATAATCCCCAACACGCGCGAAATCACATTGGCGCCGGTTTCTCCCATGAAGGCCAAGATCTTCGTGGATAACAATAATGATGCGAGCGTGGCGAGCAGCACCACAAGGAGCACGGCCAGCACGGTTGCAATAATCGTCGGTTCATACCCCTGCTCGCCGACCATGAGGAGCACCGTAGTCAACGCTCCCGGTCCGGCGATAAGAGGAATCGCCAAGGGAAATACCGATATGTCTTTTTTTGCCTCCGCCTCCCGTTGCTCTCTGTCGGTCGTTGAACGGAGCCCCGAATGGCGGGCAAACACCATGTCAACTGCCAATAGAAACAACAACAGCCCCCCGGCAATTTGGAACGCCGGCATCCCGATTCCGAGCGCATTCAGCAGCGTGTCGCCGATGAGAACGAAAATCACGAGTATGGCGCCGGCTATCGACGTCCCGCGAATGGCCATCCGGCGCTTGGCGGCGGGCGACTCTCCCTGCGTGAGCGCTGCGAAAACCGGGGCGAGCCCAACGGGATCTACGACCACCAACATTATAATGAGCGAATCCAAAAACAAATCGAACATGACGGATCTCGCGGTGCGGTAATGAGACGCACTTTACCTCCTGGTAGAAATTACTCAATGGGGCGATAACAGTCATCAGCGGAAATAATCGGGCAGCATGGACAAAAAAATACCGCCGTCCAATACTCGATCGTCAGGGAGAAATGGCGACCGTGCGGAGACACCAGACGGCGGCTTGCCTCTATGAAACGAGGCCTAAGCACACGTAACCATACTGACAATAACGGCGCCGTCATTGATTTAAATCAAGTCTGCTTGCGTGCCGGATCCCGGAATTATTGTTACCCGGTAAAAATTATTACCGGGTCGGTTCCCGGTCAGGTCTGGGCGGGAGTCAAGTCGTGGAATGTGTCATGTTGATGCCAGCTTGTGCGCCAGTCTCGTGGTTTCGGGAAGACGGTAACGTGTGGTGCAGTGCATCACGTACGCAATCGCGGTGGTCAGACTGATGCCGTACCCGACTGACACGTAAACCGGCTTGACCCCGGTGCGCGTGCGCAGCACGACACCGATCATTTCGCCATTATCCACAAGCGGTCTCCAGCATCCCCTTTTCTCCGGAACTTTTTCGTGGGTACCGATCAACCTCGATTTGGCCACGCCGATACTGGGTATATTGGCAAGCAACCCCAGATGACAAGCCAGCCCGAAACGCCGCGGGTGGGCCAGACCCTGGCCATCGCATAACACCAGGTCCGGCCGGGTTCGCAGTTTCTTCAAGGCCGCCAGCGCCGCAGGTGCTTCACGAAATGACAGGTAACCGGGAACATACGGAAAGCGCGTCGGGCGACGGGCAATGACTTGCTCCCGCAACGTCAAACCGGGAAAGTCCAGCACCACCACGGCGGCACGCGTGACCGTGCCGTTTTTTTCAAATCCCACGTCGATGCCGGCGACGGTATGGATTTTTTCGAACATATCCTCCGTGATCACCTTTGTGCGCAACTGCTCCTGAAGACGGCGCGCTGCGGCAATCCGGCGTGGCCAGCTGACAGTTTTCGGTGGCTTCATTGCGGCTTTCCCTCGATCCACGTCTCTTTGACCAGACATTCTATTTATAACATTCAGGACACCGGTCGCACGGCGAGGCCATTCTACCTGGCGCAGCCCCCGCGGTTACCGCCACGTGTTGCGGTTCCGACCGGATCGTAATCGGTCTGGCCCGTTTGGCTGATTCAGATGACCGGAAGGCACCCATAGCGGGTACACCCGGTCATGATCATGCCGGCACGCGGCTTGCTGCTAATTCGCTGGCTTTCCCCCGGCTAATCCTGTAAGGTGCGCCCCGGCTGAGCGATCCAGACCGTATAGTCTGAACCAGCCGATTATTTCATCGCTCTCTGACCCACCTTCTGGTTTCAGTTTCCCTGAGATTTCAGCATTCCGGTTAGCGAGGATGTATTCGCGCCGATAGTGCTGTTATCGCCGTTGCCGGAGTCCGGCATCTGGCGGTCGGCGCTTACGCGCCAATTATTTTTTGCACTCAAGGAAACACCGTGACTTTTGAAAAATTGACGTTACATCCCTCCATCCTCCAGGCCATCCGCGAGAGCGGCTACGCCGTGCCCACCCCGATCCAGGCACAGGCAATCCCGCCGGCGCTCGAAGGTCATGACCTCATGGCCTCGGCCCAGACCGGTACCGGCAAGACCGCGGCTTTCGTGCTGCCCTCGCTGCATCGGCTGAGCACACCCGCGGCAAAACCTTCTCGCGGGCCGCGCGTACTGGTGCTGACGCCCACGCGCGAGCTCGCCAATCAGGTAACCGATGCCGCCGTCAAATACGGCAAGCACATGCGCTTTCGCATCGGCAGTATTGTCGGCGGGATGCCCTATCCGCCGCAGATGCGCCTGCTGTCGCAACCGCTCGACATCCTGGTGGCGACACCGGGCCGTCTGCTCGACCACATGGAGCGCGGGCGCGTGGATTACTCGCGCCTGGAAGTGCTGGTGCTGGACGAAGCCGACCGCATGCTGGACATGGGCTTCATCCACGCGGTGGAAAAAATCGCGGCCGCCACGCCGGCCACGCGCCAGACACTGTTATTCTCCGCGACGCTGGATGGCAACATCGCCAAGCTCGCGGGCCGTTTGCTGAAAAATCCCCGATGCATCCAGATCTCGACGGTGCAGGAACGGCACGAGAACATCGAGCAGCGTCTGCATCACGTGGACGATGGCGCGCATAAACACCGCTTGCTGGCGCATCTGCTCGACGATTGCAACATGGACAAGGCGATCGTGTTCACCGCCACCAAGCGCGGCGCGGACCGGCTGGCCAAAGCGCTGCATGCCAAGGGTCATCCCGCCGCGGCGCTGCACGGCGACATGAACCAGAGCAAACGCAACCGCACCATCAGCAGCCTGCGCTCGGGCGTAGTGCGCCTGTTGGTCGCGACCGACGTGGCCGCGCGCGGCATCGACGTCGCCGGCATCACCCATGTCATTAATTATGACCTGCCGAAGAACGCGGAAGACTACGTGCATCGCATCGGCCGTACCGGCCGCGCGGGCGCCAAGGGCATTGCGATATCCTTCGCGTCTCCGGAGAATCGCCAACAGCTGCGAGATATCGAGCGTTACACCCGGCAGACCATACCCGCCCACGTGATACCCGGACAGGAACCCTCCGCCAAACCGCGGCAACAGGCCCTGACAAATCAGCGACGGGGCGGATCTTTCGGTCAGAAACCACGCCAGCCTGGTAAAGCCCAGCACCCTTTCAAAGGGGAACCGGGCCAAAACCATTCATGGTCCGGCCAGGGGCGGCGTCATTCATCCACCGAGGCCCGACGTGGCGCCAAGCCGCCAGGAAAGCAAAGCTTCCATGCGTACCGTGGCGGTCCGAAGATAGCCTAGCCATCAACGGGCGCTTGGACGCCGGCAATACACAGGCGTATTATCTGCGACGGATAAAGATGCGGGGTCTTCTAAGTCGACCTCCCCTATGCTGACATCAAGGAGCCTGGTTCACGCCCGTTCATCCCCCTATCCGGCCGCGCGCTTCTTTCGAGGCACCATTTCAGAAAAAGACACACGGTCTGTCATGCCTTACCCTTTTATCTCAGGAGCTTTATATGAATATCTTTGTAGGAAATCTGGCGCGCGACGTCACTGAAGAAGAGTTGCGGTCCGCGTTCAGTGCCTTCGGGCAAGTCAGCAAGGTGACCATTCTCAAGGACAAGTTCAGCGGTGAACCGCGCGGATTCGGGTTCGTCGAGATGCCAGCCAAGGCGGAAGCCCAGGCGGCCATCAACGGCATGAACCAGAAGGATCTGAAAGGACGGGCGTTGAACGTAAATGAAGCGCGCCCGAAAACCGAGCGTCCGGGCGGCGGTGGCGGTGGCGGCGGTGGTGGTGGCCGTGGCGGCTGGGGGAACCGCGGCGGCGGTGGCGGCGGCGGAAACCGCGGCGGCGGTGGCGGTCGACGCTGGTAATTCCTCGCTTTCTATTACCACAGCGAAAATTAATTTTTTTACCCGGTGTCGCGGGTGGCCGCGTCGTGTCGTACGCAACACGACACGGCTGTTCCCGATTATTCGGTCAATTCGCCGTTGCCGGCGGAAAATCCGATCATTCAGAGATTCTCAATCGCCACGGGGGCGAGGGAATCTGCCGGCATGAATCCAAAAATACGCGAATAGAAATACAACTCCGACTCCAGGGAACGCTTGATGTTTTCGGCGCGGCGAAATCCGTGCGACTCGCCGGCAAACGGAACGTAGGCCACCGGGATTCCTTTCCGGCGCAAATCAAAAACCATTTTCTCTGTTTGATCCGGCGGGACGACTTTGTCTTCCAAGCCCTGAAAAAAAATCACCGGACAGGACACGCGGTCCACATGGTGAATGGGCGACCGTTTTCGATACAAATCCCGGCGCGCGGGATAAGGGCCGATCAGCCGATTGAGATAATGTGACTCGAACTTGTGTGTATCGCGCGCCAGCGCTTCCAGGTCGCTCACGCCGTAATAAACGGAGGCGGCCCGAAAACAGTCATGAAAAGCGAGCGCGCACAGGGTCGTATAACCGCCGGCGCTGCCGCCGCGGATGCAGAGTCGTTTTTCGTCCACCACGCCAAGTTGGATAAGATGGCGCGCGCCCGCAATACAATCCTCCACATCGGCAATACCCCATTGGCCATTAAGCTGGCTGCGATAATCGCGTCCGTAACCCGTGGAGCCGCGGTAATTCACATCGAGTACCGCAAACCCGCGACTGGTCCAGTACTGAATCTTGAGACTGAGCGAATTGGATGCCGCCGATGTCGGTCCGCCGTGTCCCATTACCAGCAACGGCGTTTTTTCGTCCGCGGGCGCCTGAAAATCGCGGTTTTCGGGAGGGTAATAAAAGGCGTGTGCCGTCATCCCGTTGGCCGTCGGAAAGCTGAGTGAACGTGGAACCGATAGATAGCCGGTATCGATTGCGGTAGTACTGGACGAGCGGAGAATTTCGTATCGGGATGTCGCGAGGTCCATTCGAACCACGGCCGGCAGCAGCGTCGGCGACGCCGCGACAAAAACTGCCCGCCCATGACTCACCACCAAACCGTGGATATCGGTAAACGGCGTTGCAATACGGTTGAAATGGCGCGAGTCGAGATCGAGCGTTGCCAGATGCCATGTTCCCTCACGGTTGAAGCTGCATACCATCCGCTTCTCAGAATCAAATGCGTAGGTCGACATGCCGAAAACCCACTGCGGCAGGCCAAACTCCGCCTCCATCGGCGCCATGGCTTCCATCCCTTCCTCGTGAGCACGGTAAAGATTCCACCACTGACTGCGATCGGATACGAAGTAAAGTTCACCGCCCGGGGAAAAGGCCGGCTGAAAGATGGATTCTTCACGGCCCCCGGCGACACGGCGCCTGTTCATGAGTGAACCATCCGCCGCCACATCTGCCAGCCACAGCTCAGTGCTGTCCCAAGGCATGTCAGGATGGTTCCAGGCAAGCCACGCCATGCGCAACCCGTCCGGACTTATTTTCGGCGCAGCGTAGAAGTCATGACCGGAAACCAGCGTGCGGACTTGTCCCATGCCGGTGCCATCCACTTCCACGATTGAAGTCACCGGTTCGCCGGAGGCGCGATGATCTTCGCTCACACAGATGATCCGGTTAAAACGACGGTCATACACGCCGTCGGCATACCGCCTTCCGACTTCGGAAGTAATCGGTTGCGGGGGGTGGCCGGGCATGAGCCGATGCAGGCGCTGATCATCGTCATGGCTGAAATAGACCACGCCCTCGGCAACGGTAAACGCACCACCCCCATATTCATTCACACGCGTACGCGCGTTGAAGGGAGCAGGCAGAACCTCCTCCGGCGCGCCCCGCCGCCAGCGCATGATGGTGTTGCGTCCGCCTTCAGCCGGGCGCATTTCGCTCCAGTAAATATCCTGACCGTCGAGCACGATCTGGCCAAGGCTCAACGAGTTTTCAGCGATCAGATCCGCCGAGATCGGCGAAAGCCAGGAACCGTACGGGGCGATTTTCTGCTCTGCTTTCACTCGCTGAGATGTACGACGATCCGGCGCGCCCCGCCACGGCGACGGTGTTCCCAGAGGTAGACACCCTGCCAGGTGCCCAGCCCGAGCTTCCCGCCGCTAACAGGGATGGAAAGCGAGGTTGCCGTCAGTGCCGCCTTGATGTGCGCCGGCATGTCGTCCGGACCTTCCGTATCATGTGAATAGAGCCGGTCGTTTTCCGGCACCAGCCGATTCAGCCAGGCCTCGAGGTCACGCCGCGCCGATGGATCGGCATTTTCCTGGACTAACAGGCTTGCCGAGGTGTGTTGCACGAATAACGTGCAAAGGCCTTCCGTCATGCCCGATTCTCGCATCAGCATTTCGAGCCGGTCGGTAAATTCATGCAGCCCCATCCCCGGAGTGTTAATCGTAAGGTGGCGAATCATGCTGGCCTCCTGTTATCGCTTTAATAAAGGTTTTTCCCGGAGGGTAATGCGCTGACGTATAAAAAAATCTTGCGCGAATTCGATACTGGAAAATAACCGGCCTGTTCTTTAGAAAAAACCGCGTCAACCGTCGTTCTCCGCGGGTGTTCGCTTCGACAAGCGGGAGCTACGACAATGATCGATTGCGAAGCGGAGTTTCGCGATCTTCAAGTCACAGCAATCAAATACAATCTATATGCGCGATTTCAATATAAGCATACTCTAAAAGATAGTCATGTTGACGTCGGGAACATCTAAATTATCGACCCGTGACGGACATAATTCGCGTTGGGTTCATGTCCTGAAATGCGTTATAGTCCATGATTCTTTCTACCATCGAGAGGATCCCCACATGAAGGCAGCCCATGGCATGGTGGTTTCCATGCACTATACCCTCACCGATGACCGCGGCGCGACTCTTGACTCCAGCCACGGAAACGAACCGTTCCATTATCTTCACGGGCACAGCAACATTATCCCGGGGCTGGAAAAGGCGCTGGAAGGCGCTGAGACCGGTTTTAAATCCAAAATTAGCGTATCACCGGCGGACGGATACGGCGAAAAAAATCCCGACGCGATTTTCGAAGCGCCGCGTGAACATTTCCCGACCGACATGAAACTGGAAGCCGGCGCGCGCGTTTATGCGGACGGACCCAACGGTCCGATCACACTTACCGTGGTGACTCTCACGGAGAAGGGCGCCGTGCTCGATGCCAATCACCCGCTGGCCGGCAAAACGCTCCATTTTGATATCGAGATCACCGGGGTGCGCTCGGCGACAACGGAGGAACTCGAGCATGGCCACGTGCACGGAGCCGGCGGTCATTCCCATTGATGCCTGAGAGTCCCCGGCGGCGGCGCGTGATCCTTCGAACATTGGCCCGTTGCGCCATCTCTTCCCGATTCACGATGCGTTATTGAACAGGTTTTGCCGCTTTTATTCCCACGTTTTGACCTGCGACGATTCGGCGGTCGCGGCCGCGCCCGGCGTACCATTTCCCCGCTCATCACGGACGTCGAAATGATCGACTTCAAAACAGCGATTCCGGCGTACCGCCCTGGATCGGAAAATTTCGTCACTCAGCCTAACCAAATGAATTCTAACGGGTTTTGATCAATCGGCCGGGAGTTCGCTTGAAATGCATGCGTGACTTTCTGTCCGTGGGGACAAGCCTGTCCAGATGAACCGCTATTCCTACATGGGTCACGACTTTTGTATGATGCCGTCTCTGGTAAACGGCCGCGGCAGCCAGCCAGATTTGAATAACAATAATATTTCACAACCGCGCGAACGTGTAACAAGAACAAAGACACGGAGGAGCACCACATGAAATTTATCAGCGCCATCATCAAACCCTCAAAACTGGAGGATGTGCGTCAAGCGCTGTCAAATCTCGGCGTCCAGGGCATGACGGTTACCGAGGTCAAGGGTTTTGGTCGACAAAAAGGCCACACGGAACTTTATCGGGGTGCGGAGTACGTTGTGGATTTTCTGCCCAAGACAAAAATTGAAGTCGCTGTCGATTCAAGCTTGGTGGATCGCGTTATCGAAACCATCGCACAGTCCGCCAAGACCGGAAAAATCGGGGATGGGAAAATTTTCATTTATGACCTGGATCAGGTCATCCGCATCCGCACCGGCGAAACCGGAAAGAACGCACTATAACTAAACAAAAAACCCACGAGAGGAGAAAAACACATGACGGTTGACATTCCAAAAAAGTTGTTTGTCACCTTGTTGCTACTGATGACGCCTGCGCTGGTGTCAGCGGCGGATACCCCGACGCTGAACATGGCCAATACCGCCTGGATGCTGACATCTTCAGTGCTCGTCCTGTTCATGACGATACCCGGGCTTGCCCTCTTCTATGCCGGTTTGGTGCGCGCCAAAAACGTGCTGTCCGTGCTGATGCAATGCTTCGCCCTCACCTGCATGGTATCCATCGTTTGGGTACTGCTCGCTTACAGCCTGGCCTTTACCGACGGTGGCGCCAGTAACGCCTGGCTCGGCGGCACGAGCAAGGCATTGATGGCCGGAATCGGTGTGGACACTCTAAAAGGTGACATCCCGGAAACCGTGTTCGCCATGTTTCAGATGACCTTCGCAATCATCACGCCGGCGCTCGTGGTCGGAGCGTTTGCCGAGCGCATGAAGTTTTCCGCCATGATGCTCTTCAGCCTGTTCTGGCTGCTGCTCGTTTACGTACCGATATGCCACTGGGTGTGGGGCGACGGCTGGCTTCAGAAAATGGGCGTGCTGGATTTCGCGGGTGGGACCGTGGTGCACATTAACGCCGGCGTGGCGGCGCTGGTGGCAGCCCTTGTACTCGGCAGGCGCAAGGGATTTCCGGGGACCGCGATGCCGCCGCATAATCTCGCCATGGCCGTGACCGGCGCCTGCATGCTGTGGGTGGGCTGGTTTGGCTTTAACGCGGGAAGCGCCCTGGCGGCCAACGGTACCGCCGGCATGACCATGCTGGTAACGCACATTGGCGCGGCGGCGGGTTCGCTGACGTGGATGTTTTGCGAGTGGATACGTTTCGGCAAACCCTCCGTGCTCGGCATTGTCACCGGCATGGTGGCGGGTCTCGGCACCATCACACCGGCATCCGGCTTTGTCGGCCCACTGGGTGCGCTCGTGATCGGGATCTCCGCCGGCGCAGTCTGCTTTTTCGCGACAAACTACATGAAACGGACGTTGAACGTGGACGATTCGCTCGATGTGTTTCCGGTGCACGGGGTGGGAGGAATGATCGGTACAACGCTCACAGGCGTGTTTGCGGCCTCGGCGCTCGGTGGCGTCGGTTTCGCCGAGGGGGTCGGGATGGGCAAACAGGTCATGACCCAGCTTACCGCCATCCTCGCGACGCTCGTGTGGTCCGGCGGAATATCCTTTCTGCTGCTCAAGGTGATCGATGCCATGGTGGGCCTGCGCGTTATGCCCGAGCACGAGACCGAAGGTCTTGATACCGTGCTGCATAACGAGTCGGGTTACAATCTTTAAATCATTATTAACCCACGTGGGCGCCCGGTCGCCCGCGTGGGATGGCATCGAATCATCAACCTAAGGATCTGTTTCGTCGCTCACCGCTAAGTTGGCGGAAAACGCAAGTTACATGCCTAATCAACGGATGACCATATGAATAGAGTGTAATCAGTGGTGAGTCTGACCATACACATGGATGAAATTAGTTATACTGAAACCGCAGTGGAGAGCTGCCGTATGTTGTCAATGACGGTGCCTGCGGCGTTCCCAACCGCTTCAGGCAATTTTTCTGGCATTTCAACACGTAATAATTCAATCAATTAATAAGTGAGGTCATTTGTAATGCGTATTGGAACGGTGAAGTGGTTTAACGAGGCTAAGGGTTTTGGTTTTATCGCTCCACAGGATGGGAGCACGGATGTGTTTGTGCATTATTCAGTCATTCAATCCGAAGGCTACAAAAAACTTGCCGAAGGCCAGCAGGTTGAGTTCGAGAGTCAAAAGGGCCCAAAGGGGATGCAGGCGACGGTTGTAAAACCGATGGCTTAGCGCTGTCCGTTTCGCCGTTGCTTCCGCTGAAACTAAAAACCCCGTCATAACGGCGGGGTCTTGCCTATTTATTTTTCCGGACTGAGATTCGTGCCTTAACGTTTCACGATGCGTCCGTTGTCGAAATCGACTTTTTCCTTGTTGCCGAGTTCGCGATCAAGCGCCCAGCCCTCGGCCTTGCGCCTAAAGAGATAAGCTGTTTTCACCGGCACTCCGGCCGGTTCGAGGCGGTAATTTGCCTCGCACACGCCAATCTTGAATTTATCACTGTGCCGGGTCACAAAAATGGGCTCATAAATTCCCTTGGCCGGGAATTTCTTACGGATATCCGCCTCCAGCTTCTTGGCGGCAAGATGAGTCAGCACCTTGGCCGGCGAATCCTTCTTGTTGGGCGCTTGTAACGGGTGCGCCTCATTCAGCTGATTTTCCTTGAGGGTCTTAACCAGCTTCCACGTTCCCGCATCTTTTTCAAATTGAAATCGGCGAACCGAAGGTGCGCTTCGGTCTTTGCGGTATTCCGCTTCGATATATCCGGTCATGTTCTTGGACGATGAATCGGGTTGAGAATAACGACCGTCACGAAATCCGAGCACCTCAAGGGTCTTGTTCGCATCATCCTTGAGCAGTTCGCGAAGCGCCAGATATTGCAGCGTATCTACAGAATCCACGGTGAGATCGGGTTTGCCGTTGACGATCCGAAAACCCTTGATCGTTGCTTCAAAAGTTCCGGCAACATTGCTTTTTTCTTCATCCGGCAGGGTGAGCGCAATTTTTCCCGGAAGTTTTCCATCCTTCTCCTGTCCCAGCTCGAGTAATAGCGAATAATTACCCGAGAATTTTTTTTCCGTGGGCGCGACGTTATCTTTCTCTTTCCAGGCGAGCAAGATTTGCGGCGCATCGGTTGCATTCCCCCCGGAAATTCTGAAATTCTTTCCCGCGGGAACGTCCCAGGGTGAAGTACCCAGCATCAGCCTTACTTCGAGCTCTGACGTTACGTCCCTGCCCTGATGCAATGACAGGACGCCGTTCTCAATCGTGCTGGCATCGACCATGAACGGTTTGCCCTGAATCTGTCCCTTCGCCGGAGTTGACGGGATGGCGGGGGCATCGGGCCTGGACTTGGCAACCGGCGGAACCACAACCGTGGCAGAGGGTTTAGTGACCGGGGCCGGTGCCTTGGCAACCGGTGCACGCGTAACCGTGGGTTTGCTCTCAAACAATTCAGTGATGAAGTCCAGATTTAATCCGTCGTCCTGTTGCATCAGATAGGCGCCGCCGCCAACCGCCACGAGTATGACCAATATGACGATTTGAATGAGGGATTTTTTATCGAGACTCATGGACCACCTGCCTGTGATTTCCAAGTTAAATTAAGAATAGTATGCCCGGCATATTCTGCCAATCGCTATTATCCCGGCTATACGGTCTCTCCGGCAATGCATCCATCAGAAAACAAAATAAAGACCCAGCCCGGTATAACGCAACGATTCCCGAAAAAATTGGCCATTTGGCGAGTGGCCGCGAAAATACTCCAGCATCAGGCGGATTCGTCGCTTGCCGGCGCTGCGGTAGTCAAATCCCGCCTGATAGGAACGGCTGCGGCGCCAATCAAGCTCCTCGGACGCGCGCACGTCGGCGGCGGCAATGAAATTCAGGTTGCCGACGGCGTTATGCTTGATGTACTCGGCACCGGCATGAAGATGCTTGGGGGACAAATCCGGCTCCGAGTTTAGCAGATACCCGCCTCCGCCATACACTCGCCAGCGTTCCCATTCATGGGACACAAGCCCTTCAAGATCCTCATAACTCAGATTTACGCGGTTAATTCCCGGGTTGCCGAGTATGAATTCATCACCCAGGTGTGAGCTCTGATGATACAGCCGCACGAGATAAGACCAGGGGCCGCGACGATAACTCATCGGCAACCCGATCCAGTAATCCGCATTGATAAGATCGCTGGAAGGCGCATCAAGGTTGAATAAGGCAAAAACAGCCGCCTGAATTCCGATTTGTGAGCTGCCTGCTTCGCCGAAAAATCCTGAAGCGATGCCGAAGTATTCACCCAATGCGACACTGGCTGCGGCAAATTCTCTGGACGGGCCGCGGTAGTGTTGATAGCTCACGGAAAACCGTGGTTGGCGTGGATCGGCGAGCAGCGGCGCGAACTGTTCCTGCTCCGGGAATGCGCGGATGTCGATAGTGATGGGGGGTACATCCTCTGAAGCTGCATCGGCAGATTGCTCATCTGTCGCAGGCTCGTTGCAGACCGCAGGCAGGGTCCAACGGACGGTTTTGACATTTCCCGCATTGGACAGCATATGCACGATGTCGCGTTTTTGCGACGGACCAAGACACGCGGTGGAGGTTAACGTGACTCTGCCATCTCGGGTAAGCGCCAGCACACGCAGGCCCAGTCCCGGATAGCGGCTGTCCAGCAATGCATCCACATAACCGCGAACATATTCTCCCGTTTCATCCGCCATGACCTTTGAGGGAACCATCCCCATGAAGAGCAGACAGGCCAAAAAAATCCGGCACAGACCAAGAGCGAAATACGAAAAACAGGGAGTAACCCGTGTGCCTGTCATGCGCAAATATTACATGCTTTGATCGTTTAAAGTGAGGCAACCGCGAAAAATCAATATCGTTTTTGGGAGCTTTCAATCGGGATTCTGGCATAAAGTTGCCAATAATCCTGTGAAAATAACATATCGCAAAGAAGATTTGAATTACGTTGCTCAAGCGAGGTAGGATAAAAGCCGACAGGCATTGATCGTTTGCGTTATGGCAAAGGACTTTCAGAAAAACAAGGGTACGTCGCTCAATATTCCGCCGGTGGGCAGCGGAGCATACACGGCTGAATTGGCGCCTTCACCGGCTCGTGTTTCCTCGCTCTATCGGTGGCTGGCACGTAAACTCCTGGACCTGCTCGGCAATCCGCCCATTAGTCTTGTGCTGTGGAATGCCGAAGAGATCATCACCTCTGACCAAGTCCTGGTTGCCCGGGTTCATATTCACGATAACGAGGTGTTACACCAACTTCTTATCAATCCTGCCTTGCATTTCGGCGATCTCTATAGCGTCGGTCGCATTGAGATCGAGGGTGATCTGGTGGATTTTCTGAATACCATTTATCGCGCTGTCGCCCTGTCGCCGAAATATATAAAATTCAAGAAAGCCCAAACGCATCTATTCAACAAGCCCCGTCAGAACCGACTCGCGAATTCCCGCGAAAATATTCATCATCACTATGACATCGGCAATGATTTCTACGAGCTTTGGCTTGATCGAGAAGCCCTGCAATACACCTGCGCCTACTTCCCGTCTCCGGATTTGACAATTGAACAGGCACAGCGCGCCAAGATGGATCATATCTGTCGCAAACTCGGGTTGAAGCCGGGAGACCGTGTGGTCGAGGCAGGGTGCGGCTGGGGCGGTCTCGCACGTTACATGGCGAAACAGTACGGCGCCAAAGTCAGGGCTTACAACATTTCCCGTCAGCAAATCCTCTACGCCCGGGAAAAGGCCAAGGCCGACGGACTCGAAGGAAGCGTGGAATACATCGAAGACGATTACCGCAATATTGAGGGAAAATACGATGTTTTCGTGACCATCGGTATGCTCGAACACGTCGGCCGGGATAATTACCACGTGCTGGGAGATGTCATACACCGCTCGCTGACATCGAAAGGACGCGGACTAATTCATTCCATCGGACGAAACAAGCCCGAATTGATGAACGCCTGGATCGAAAAGCGTATTTTCCCGGGGGCCTATCCACCCACCTTGCGTGAAATGATGGATGTTTTCGAAGACCACGAATTTTCCGTACTCGATGTCGAAAACCTGCGAATGCACTACGCCAAGACACTGGGACATTGGCTCGAGAGGTTTAACCGGAATGCGGATTTAATCGAACAGAAATTTGACCGGGCGTTCATGCGCGCATGGCGGCTTTACCTGGACGGTTCGATTGCCGCTTTCACCACCGGTTCGCTTCAGCTGTTCCAGATCTCATTTACCCGGGGGACCAACAACAATCTCCCCTGGACACGCGCGCATCTGTATGAAACTCCATAATATTGTCAGAGGTGAGTGCACTGAATAAAATTTCGAAGACGCCTGTCTACGGATAAACCTTCCGCGCATCTTCAACCATAATGCTTGTGATCCGCACGCCGGCGGCCGGCACGTTGGATAACAACGCCGCGCACCCGGTAATTCTCCTCCATTTCGACCGTTGGATAAGCCTCGTTAAGCGCTTTAAGTAATTTTTTGTCGTGCTTCACCATAAACTGGCGAAAGAGGGTTTCTCCCCGGTAATCGATTACGACAAAAGCGCCATCCCGGAGTGACATGACGGGATCCACGACGATGATATGTCCATCGAGGAATTCGGGGGCCATGCTGTCGCCGATCACACGCAGTGCATACGGTTCAGCCTCGGCGCAGCTTTTTATTTCCAGATTTTCCTGGGCCGCCCCGGCGGAAACGATTGGAATGAATTTGAGCTGGTCGGGCATGGTGGCAATTCGGCCGAAAAACCGGTATCTCCCGGTCAAGGTGCCGCAGAACGAGCGCCGGATTCACTTGACGAACCGTTAATCCCTGGAATACAGGCCGCGACACGCTCGGCCTGTCTCAGCATCTCGTTCAGGAAATCCGATGTCCGCACGGCATTTTCCGAATCATCGCGCATCCAGCGGAAAAATGTCGCAAGGTATATCATGGTCAGCGCCGTTTCTTCGATCGCCCGCCACGGGAGTTCGGCGTCACGGTGCGCCGCTTCACGGATCCATTGCACCGTCCGGCTGACCCGCAACAATCCAGAAAACTGGTAATGGACATGACCGGGCTCGAGCTTTCCATAGATCATCTGCCGCGTGACGCGCCGATACCTCGTCAATGCCGTCAACCACGTCATGATCAAGCGATGCACCCGCTGACGTGATGACAATTTTTGAAATCCGGTCTTGGCGGCTTCCTGCAACATGCTGGCGTCAGCCCGGTCGAACCACGCATCCGTAAGATCTTCTTTCTCGCGAAAATGCTCGCGGATGTCATTCAGTGTGATCCCCATCTCCGCGGCCACATCGTGGAGACGCACGCTCTCCCAGGATTTTTTACCGGCCAGATCGAGCGCGGCATCGAGGATTTTGTCCCGCGTTGGTTTGACGGCCAAGACACGATCTCCACGTTGACGAGTCGGACTATTCTAGTCCTTTCCAGTCGGGGTGGTAAGACGAGAAAATCCTGCGTCGATACAACTACGCGGAGCCGCGGATCACAGCCTCGACAAATGCGACATTCATCTTGTCGGTATTTACTATTTCAGGTAAAAAATGACGAAGCCTGTAGAGCTTTTCCGCCTGACGACAGGCGGCGAGTTCGAGACGGTGGCGCGTGTCGCGCTTGATGTTCAAGTGAGTCAGCAGATTCGGCGCCTGCCAGTCATGATAGTCATCGACCAGATTTTTCTCCCGCGCGTCTTCCCATGCTTCGCGCAGCAGCAACTCGGGGAAAGCGTCGCGATCCAGTTTTCTGCCGATCTGTTCCGGATCGATGCGGCTGCCGTGAAGACCGGTACCGCTGCCGTCGGATTCGCGCCGAAACCACTGGGCACGGTCGAGCGGTCCGGCGGCCTTTTGGACACAGCGGTTCAGCACTTCGCTGTGAGGGATTGGCGTCATCGGAACTTGACCATCGGGGCTCGATGAAAGACTTGGCGCGGTGAAACTGTCATCGCCTTCAAGCGCGGCACTCCAGACGGTGTCTCCCACGCGGGGCGTGGAACCGCGGTCCAGCGTGCTGGCAAGAATCGCCAGAGGGTTACGCACGCTGGCATCCAGTAACCACAACTCGAGATTATCCGCCGGCGGGAATGGAAAGGGTGGATGATTCCGCATCACCTCGGTGAAATTCTTGGCGCGCCCGTCCGTTACCGTTTCGACAGCATCGTCGGCCCGCCAAACCGCGTTGTTGGACAGCCGCGAACGCTGATTCAGAAACTGCACGCGCCAGGATATGCCGTCGGTCGTTATAGCCCGAAAGTCCGGAGTTTCCACCACTTGCGCCGTTCCCTGGTAGGGGGGAAACCGGCGAATGCTGTAATAGCGGGCCTGGTTCATGGCTTGGTTTTTTTGCGCGCCCGTGGGTGCGCCTTGTCATAGACGCTCGCCAGATGCTGGAAATCGAGATGGGTATAAATCTGCGTGGTGGAAATATTGGCATGACCGAGCATTTCCTGCACCGCCCGGAGATCGCCGCTCGATTCCAGAACATGGCTGGCAAAAGAATGACGCAGCATGTGCGGATGCACCGGGACTTCCATCCCTTGCTTGACCGACCACTGTCTCAAGCGGGCTTGAATCGCGCGGCCCGTAAGCCGTTCTCCGTTGCGATTGACAAACACGGCTGGCTCATCCGTATCGGCAACTTGCTGACGCCACGACAACCAGACGCGCAGCGCTTCGCATGCCTTGGTGCCAACCGGGACATCGCGCACCTTTTTTCCCTTGCCGGTCACACGGACAGTGCCGCTTGGGAGGTCAAGCTCGGCCAGATTGAGATTGACAACCTCTGACAAGCGCAAGCCGGAAGAATACATCAGTTCCCACAGCGCGCGATCGCGCAACATCAGCGGAGCTCGGTCATCCCGCGTCACGAGCTTTGTCGCCTGGTCGGCAGTCAGTGTCTTGGGCAGCCGGCGTGCGGTTTTGGGAGCCGTCACGCCGCCGACGGGGTTGCTTGTCACAACCTGCTCGCGCAGCAAATACCGGAAAAAGGTACGCAAAGCCGAAAGGGCGCGCTGTATGCTTTTTCCTGCAAGCCCCCGCCGGTGCATGAATGCCACCCAACCTCGTACCTCTGGGGTGGTCAGGCGATCCCAGTCCTGGATGCCGACGGTATCGCAGTAACGCATACACTGCGTGAGATCACGGCGATAATGAACTGAACTTAGAGGAGATAATTGACGTTCAGTGCCCAAATGGCGGAAAAACCTGTCCAGATGCTGTTGGGCGTCCTCGTGCATCCGTGGCACGCGTGATGTTCTATTCCTGGTGACGAGCGAGACTGTGGGTCAGCAATTCTCCCAGCCGCGTGAGGAAGACGGTTCCCATTCCGGAATGAAAACGGTGCGGATCGGATGTACCGAGACCCAGTATCCCCCTGGGATGTTTCTCTCCGAGCGGGATCAGCGCGACGGATCTGATTTCCGCTGCACGCCCGCCGAAAAGATAACTCATCAGGCTGTCGTCAAATTTGCCGCCGACGATCGGCTTGCCGGAATTGAATTGTTCGAACAGGCTGTTCAACCGCTTGTCGTCTTCCGGAACCAGTTCCGGGCGACCTCCCTGGACGGGTTTTCCCTGCAGTAATATCACGACCGCATCAAGTTTGAATTCCTGGCGCAACAGATCGTAAGTGGTGTCCAGCTTATCATCGAGAGATGTGCAGCCGATCATGGCGGTGGCAAAGCGGTGAAGCCGGCCGCTCAGTATGTCATTCTCGCGGGCATTATTGACCAATTCACGCAGTTGACGTTGTAGCGCCTGACTTTGTTCGCGCAACACCCTTACCTGACGCTCGATCAGCGATACCGCTTTGCCGCCGTGCTCGTGGGACAACACCAGCCGCGAAAGAATTTCGGGATAATGCTGGAAATAATCAGGATGATCTTCAAGATAACGCGAGATGGCTTCTTCCCAGGAAAGTTCCGTCTGCAATTCACTGCTGGGTGATTTCTGTTTCATAGCCGATCCAGTTCGATTGTACCATCAAACACCGTCGTCGCCGGACCGGTCATCCATACCGGCTGCCCTTCTCCGGCCCAGGAAACGTGCAGGGTGCCGCCTGGAAGTTTCACTGCAACTTTCTCATCGAGCAATCCCAGCTGACGTCCCGCCGCCACGGCCGCGCACGCCCCGCTTCCGCAAGCCTGGGTCTCGCCCGCGCCGCGCTCATACACCCGAAGGCGGATGTGACGTCGGTCCATAATCTGCATGTAACCGGCATTCACATGCTTGGGGAACCGCGGGTGCCGCTCAATTAACGGGCCCTGGCTTGTTACCGGCGCTGCGTCCACATCCGGCACAACCTGCACGGCGTGGGGGTTGCCCATGGAAAGAACGCTCACGCTTACCGTATTCCCGTCCACGATCAAATCATAGACGCTTTCTCGATGACTTGCCTCAAACGGCACTGCCGCCGGTTCAAACACGGGCGCGCCCATGTTAACCGACACCTTCCCGTCCGGCTCAAGACGCGGGTAAATCATGCCGGAGAGCGTCTCCACCGCGATTTCATCCTTGGCGGTGAGGCGTTTATCGCGGACAAAGCGGACAAAACAGCGCGCGCCGTTACCGCATTGTTCAACCTCGCCCCCGTCTGCGTTATAAATCCGGTACCGGAAATCCGCGCCGTGCACGGTGGGGCGTTCCACGACCAGCACCTGGTCGCAGCCGATGCCAAAATGACGATCGGCGAGGCGGCGAATATTCTCCGGGGTGAGACGGATGGGTCGGGAGTAACCGTCAAACACCACAAAGTCGTTCCCGGCCCCCTGCATCTTGGTAAATGGAACTGACATGGTCCAAGCTTACCGATTGCCGCGCGCCAAATAAACTGCGTGTTTGGTGCTTCAAGAATGCGGTGCCGTGCCGAAGAAGTTCACGTAGTCTCGGTAGACACAGCGGTTCATAACGACTTTGATGCCCGCGTCACGGGCCCTGCGGGCCGCCTGGGGATTGACCACGCCATCCTGTAGCCAAATCGCCGGCAGACGGAGTTCGATGCACTGATCGACAATTTTGTCCACATGTTGCGGCGCCCGGAAGACATCCACGAGCTCGATTCGCTCCGGTACTGTCCGAAGCGACGCATAGGCCTTTTCATTCAATACCGAATCCACTGCCGGTCGAACCGGAATAATCCGATAGCCGAATTGCTGCATGCGGGACGCGACCTGATGGCTCGGTCGATGCGGTTTGGGCGATAGACCCACCACAGCGATGACGTGCGTCCGACTCAGCAGTTCCCTGATTTCCGCTTCCGGTGGATTGTGAAATATTTCCATGTGGAATTTCAAATTCGACCGTACACCACGAGGTGGCGATCACCCACGGGTGCTGCATGAAATCCATTAATGCCGGCGTGTTCAAGTTGCGCGGATACTTCTTCCGGACGATAAGCCGCGAGCAGTGATTGTAAAAAATCTCGCTGCAGTATTTCCGGTTCATCGCCGGCGTACTCATCCACTAACCGCCCCGCCTGCACGCGTGTATCCAGCCGGCGCAAATCCATGATGAACACCGCTGCGTTCGGCGCGGCATAGCACCTGACCGCTTGCCAGAGCACCAATGGATCGGACAGGTGATGCAACAGGCTGTTGCTGATCAGCGTATCAAAAGCGCGGCGTGGCAAACGGTCCTCAGGCAGACGCGCCTCGGTCAAGCAAATACGATCTTCGAGTTTCGCCCGTGCGAGTGCGATACGCGCGTGGGACAACATGGCCGGCGCACCATCCACGCCATGGAGCACACATTCGGGAAAGGCACGGGCAAAACGAATCGTGATGTCCGCAGCGCCACACCCGAGGTCGAGTACGCGTTGCGGGCGATGATCCGGAAAACAGCGGGAAAAACGTTCGATGAAAGCCTGATGCGGCTCGGAGAAATCGGCGTTGGCATAGGCGCGGGCGTGCTCCGGATCGTCCATCAGTTCCGGTTCCGGGATGCGTTTCGAGTTGTTCATGAAGGAAGGCCGATCCGGTGCGGCGGTTTATTTTTTCTTTGGCAGCACGGATTCGGATGCCAACAGCTCTGCCACGGTTTCGCGGCGGCGGACGACGTGGAAACGGTTGCCGTCGACAATTACTTCCGGCGCCCGTGGACGGGTGTTGTAATTCGAACTCATTGTGTAACCGTAGGCGCCCGTGGAAATCACCGCGAGCAGATCGCCGGCCGCAATCCCCAGTTTGCGATCGTGCCCGAGAAAATCCGCGCTTTCGCACACCGGGCCGACAACTTCATAATTCCTAATTTCGCGCGGTTCATTGACATCAACCGGGGTAATGTCGTGCCAGGCATCGTACAGTGCCGGGCGCAGCAGATCGTTCATGGCGGCGTCGACCACGGCGAAGTTTCGTTCCGGTCCATGCTTGAGAATCAATACCCGTGTCAATAACACCCCGGCGTTTCCCACCAGGGCGCGGCCCGGTTCAAACAGCAGACGCAAGTTCTGAAAACGCGAGTCCGACGCCTGCAGCCGGTCAAGCAGTGCATGGACGTAATCGCCCGGTTCCGGTGGTTGCTCTTCGTTGTAGCGAATGCCGAGTCCGCCGCCGAGATCGAGATGTTCCAAATGCATTCCCTGATCGAGCAAATTTCCGGCAAGAAGCATCACCCGGTCCAACGCCTCGATGATGGGCACCATGTCGGTCAGCTGCGATCCGATATGACAGGCAACACCCAGAATGCGCAAGCCTGGCAGTGACCGGGCCCGCTGATACACC
>Ga0209109_10000213_pt1 | contig 28477 bp, 26 predicted proteins | sample Rifsed10ft2_FD_184004 | JGI IMG/M metagenome (GOLD analysis project Ga0209109, IMG submission 184004) | Soil microbial communities from Rifle, Colorado, USA - sediment 10ft 2 (version 2) | ecosystem: Environmental > Terrestrial > Deep subsurface > Rock core/Sediment | place: Rifle, Colorado... | reverse complement strand
ACAGTCGTCAGGGCGAAGCACGTCCCGCCGCAACCTCCAAACCGGCGCGAAGCCCGCGCAACATCGCCAGGTCGTGCTCCACATCGCGCTCGAATACATCGAACCGCCCATCTGGAGGCGGGTGCGAGTTCCTGAGAACTACACTCTTCATCAATTGCACCGCGTGCTGCAGTTCGTCTTCTCCTGGCTCGATTACCACCTCTATTCCTTCGAGATCGGGAATCGTCGATTCGAGCGGCCAAGCCGAGAGTCGGAATCCGAGGACGCGACCGCGTTCACTCGGTGATGCAAGATGCCACGACGCCAGTCAGGGCGGAGCATGTCCCGCGACCTGCACAACTCAGAACAATTCGCCGGCTGACAGCAATCGCAGGAACTCCGTCACTGGAAGGACCTCGATGCCGTCCTCCCGGACACGGCGCCGGGGCTCCATGCACACAAAGATGCGCCGACCCAGCTCCGGATGATCTTCCTTGATCGCCTGCAGTCCAGAGAAGTGCCGGCCGCCAGCCTGTTCCGTCGCCTTCACCTCAATCGCGGCCACCATGTCACCCACGACAAAGTCCACCTCGATCCCGCTTGCCAGCCGCCAGTAGGCCAAGGGCATGTCGCGGTCGTGGTACTCCAGGTACGCCGTCAGTTCGTGAAAGACGTAGTTCTCGAGCGCCTTGCCAAACAACTCGCTGCGCGGCTCGAGGCGCCCGCGACGCGCGAGATGGTTCACGACGCCCACATCCGCGAAATAGAACTTCGGTGACTGGATCACCCGCCGCTTCGGCCTCGCGGTGTACGCAGGCAGGAACCTGCCCAGAAGAGTATCAACGAGAATCTGGTAGTACTCCCGCACGGTGTTGGCTGAGACGCCACATTCGCGCGCTACGTTCGTGAAGCTCACCAGTTCCGTTTCGGCCACTGCAGCCGCCCACAGAAATGTCGCGAACGGTGGGAGCCGGCGAACAAGCCCCTCGGCGGCAATCTCCTCCTTGAGGTAGTCATCCACATACGCGCGAATCATCCGCGCCGGATCCTCGGCGAGGTAGTGACGTGGCAGGTAGCCGTGATTGAGGAAACGGAGGAGGTCGAAATCGGCCCCGACTTCCGACGCGATCAATCCGAAAAGCTCGTGACGCACTGCCCGCCCGCCGAGCAGGTTCGCGTGGCCGCGGCGCACCTTGCGCGCACTCGATCCGCAGAGCGCGAACACCAATCCGCCGTTCTCGATGAGCCAGTGCACCTCGTCCAGGAGCGCCGGTGCCTTCTGGACTTCATCGAGGATTGTCAGCGTGCGCCGAGGGGCGTCGCGAAGCTCATCGCGTAGCAGCGCGGGTCGTTGGGCGTAGCGTACAAAGGTGTCGGTCTGCAGCAGGTCAACGATCCGCGCGTCCGGGTACGTCGCGCGAAGCAGGCTGCTCTTTCCCACCTGCCGGGGTCCCCAGAGGAAAAAGCTCTGTTCAGGTTTAGCCGGCAGGGAGAGAGCACGCTGAAGCATGTCATAAGATAATCATGATAAATCGAAGTACAATCTCTGTCCGTCAGCGAACAGAGCCACTTTGGTCGCGAAAAGGCGACTCCAGGGAGATTTCAGCAGCTACCGGACCGAAGCTTCTTCCTCCTCGGACCCCGCGGTACCGGCAAGACCACCTGGCTCAGTCGCAAGACCGTGGAAGGCTACCTCGGCATCCTCGAAGACCTCCTGTGCCTTTCCAACTACTCTCGCCGAATACATCGAGCCGAGCCAAGTCGGTACGGGCTTGGCGAAACAAGTTGGAACGGCACTAGCGGGAGTCCGATCCAGGAATCGAATGGCGATCGTATTGAACGTCTTGCTCTCACTGGTGCTCGCAATCGTCGTCGTCGCGGGCCTGATCGCCACGCTCGGCTGGCTGGTCTCGACGCCACCGTATCACGGCCCGGTCACAGAGCACTTCGAGGGAAAGCGCTTCCGGAACCAGCGCGCCACCAGTCACAACGACTTCCGGGATGCAGTGAAGTGGGCGGCCAACAGACAGCGCGGAGCCTGGAGCACGTATCGCGCCGAACCCGCCGGACCGCCGCCGCCAAAGCGAGTCGATGGCGATCGACTGCGCGTGACCTTCGTGAACCACACGACGGTGCTGCTGCAGACCCATGGCGTGAACATCCTCACCGACCCGATCTGGTCCGAACGCTGCGGCCCCGTCTCATGGTTCGGCCCGCACCGCGTCCGGCCCGCTGGCATCCAGTTTCAGGACCTTCCTCCAATAGACGTCGTTCTGCTGAGCCACAATCATTACGACCACTGCGACCTGCCGACACTCAAGCGACTGGCCGGCGACCACCGTTTCAAACTGGTGACGCCGTTCGGCAACGGTCACTTCCTCGACCGTCGCGGCATTCCGGTCTTCCAGGAGCTGGACTGGTGGGCGTCGGCGATCGTGTCACCAGGCGTCTCGGTGACGGCGATTCCCGCGCGCCACTTCTCCGGACGCGGCCTCTACGACCGCGATCGCTCGTTATGGTCGGGCTTCATGATCGTGACGCCGTCCGGCTCCATCTGCTTCGCCGCGGACACGGGATTCGGCGAACATTTCGCCGAGATCCGCGCCCGGCTGGGCGAGCCGAGGCTCGCACTGCTCCCGATCGGCGCGTTCCGGCCCGAGTGGTTCATGTCGCGGGTGCACATGTCGCCCGAGCAGGCGCTGGAAGCCCACCGGCAACTCGGCGCCCGCACGACCGTGGCCACGCACTTCGGCACGTTCCTACTGGCCGACGACGGCGAGACCGAAGCGCCGGAGCGCATCGCCGCCGCGCAGGAGACGCGCTTCTGGGTGCTCGGCTTCGGCGAAGGACGAGACGTGCCGCGTTAGGCCGGCGGGCCCGGTCAGGCGGACGAGTCACTCCGGCGGCGGAGTCGACCGAATGACGAACCGGCCAATCCCGATCACGAGCCGATCCCGGCCGCGCCGGCGATCAGCAGACTCATCGTGTCGACACCAGTCGCGGACGTCAGGCAGTTAACGTGGCCAGGCGATCACTGTCGGCGACGCACGACGCGTGGTGCCTGCGCCGCCGGCCTCGCGCGGAACGCCACCGACCACAGGAAGTCGATCTTGGTGATTCCCGCGAACAGAGAGGAATCCCCTGGATCGATGAACTGCGCCGGACCGTAGGGCGCGAATGTGAGCGACGTATCGACCACCCCTCGCGCCGCCAGGCGGTGACACGTCATGCAGTTCGTCTGAACGCCGAACCACCTCGCACTCGTATCGGTCGGAAACCGTCCATTCAGGTTCGTCTCGAGATACGGATTGAACGCCACGCGCGGTGCTCCGTTCGGGTTCGTCATCATGTACGCGAAGTTCATGTTGTAGTTGTTCCACGGCGCCGGAATGGTTTTGGGCCGGTCGGCGCCAAAGTGCGGGTCCATCGGGAACGGACTCCACCAGAACGTCTGCCACGTCCAGTTCGGGATCTCCTTGCCCGTAACGTGCATCGCCATCAGCAGCGCGATGTTCCCCGGCTTCACCATCTCCATGAGACTGGTCGAGTCGGTGCGATTTGCGGCCCCCACGTCATCGGTCTGTGGCCTGACGAACGTGCTGAAATGATCCACATCCGCCTGGGTCAACCTGATCCAGTAGAACTGATTCAGGTGGAACACCTTGAGGGCGCGCGGTGGCTCGTTGTTCACCGGCATGACGATCGTGCTGCCGATGGGAAGCTTTCCCGTGGGGTCTATGGCAATGCCCTGGCGCCAGGTGTCGGGCACCGGCAGCGTGTCGCTCGTCGATGCGTCAGGACCGTATCCGTTCCAGTAGGGGACCGCGGTCACGCTGTCGCCGCTGATGAACTGGAACACCACCTTCAGCACCAGCGAACGCGGATCGACGGAATCGGGAGGTGAGACAAAGACCTGCCGCTGTGCGACCGGCGTGTTGGCGGCGTTGAAAGCGGTGTTGATCGAGTCGAGCGTCTCGGTGAAGTTCAGCCGGTGACTCGTTATGTACTCGGCGGTGCTGCGCGAGAAGCGGTTGAACGAGGTGCGCCGCTCATCCACGTCCACGGGGATTTCGTTGCGAAGGACAGCCGCCCGCCGGACATGCACGGATTGTCGCGGAATCTCGAAATCACGCGGGTGACGGAGCATCTCCTGCGTGTCGGTGCTGTCGAGCTCGAAGATCTCGTGCCCGGAGTAGAACGTCTCCCACACGGGCAGGTCGCCCTTGCCTGAGGGACTCGTCAACACCGCCCAGATGTCCCAGGCATGCTGGCGGATCTTCATCGTGTCGCCGGCCGCGATCCATCCATCGATGACCGCCTTGGGCGACGGGAAAGTGCCGACCCGAGCGGGCTCCACATATCCTGCCGTGTCCAGCACGACGCTGGGCACGACCGCCTGTTCCTCTGGCGCGCACGCAAGGCTGATTAACAAGACGATGGCTGGTCGAATGACGTGGCGCATCTGGATCTCCGATCGGATGGTTGGGGATATCGGGCAGCGGGCAGCGGGCAGCGGGCAGCGGGCAGCGGGCAGCGGGCAGCGCGGCTACAGCATCACTTCACACCAGCCTGGCGAGCGATGGCATCGAAGCGTGGATCACTGGCGATGTTCTCGAAACCGGCGGTGAGCATGGCGGCGACCTGTCCTTCGTGCGCTCGCACAGCCTTGGCCAGCCATTCGAACGCCCGATCCCGGTCGCCGGCGCCGGCGTAGATTCGCGCGAGATACGTGAACGGGATGGCATCACCGGGTCGACTGGCGATGCGTTCGGCAATCCGCAGTGCCTCGGCGCGATGCCCAGCCGCGGCGAACGTCATGCCCAGGAACGCTTCGACGAGCACGTTGTCCGGGGCGAGTGCCAGGGCGCGCCGCCCGGCCGCGATTCCCTCGTCAGGCTGGCCGGCACGCGCCAGCGCAAGACCGAGCCACGCGTACGGGAAGTAATACTCGGGGAAGGTGCTCGTCGCCTCACGCAGGAGTGGAATCGCCTCTACCGGACGAGAGGCGAGGACGTGCACCATCCCGACACCCTGCGAGAGTGGCGGCGAAAGCGGATCGAGCTCCTTCGCGCGCCGGGCTTCCACGACCGCCTCACTGTCCCTGAGCCGGCCGGAGAGGAAGATCGAGTAGAAGTAGTGAGCAGTCGGATAATTCGGATCGATATCGATGGCCCGACGGAAGGACCGCTCGGCGGCGGCCCAATTGCGGTCGTACAGGAAACTCACCGTCGCGAGCGACGCATGCGCCTCGGCGATGGTGGAGTCCAGCTCGACCGCGCGGAGGGCGGCCGCCTTTGCGCGGGCGTAGTAGTCGCCAGGTGGCCCCCAGTAATTCAGCGCGAGCACCGCGTAGGCATCGGCCAGTCCGGTCCACGCCCGCGCCGAAGCAGGATCGCGATCCACGACCTGCTGGAAAAAGCGCGCTGCCTCGTGGAGTGAGTTGTTGGATCGCTGGGAGAGCGCGAGTCGTCCTTTCAGGTAGAGCTGATACGCATCGATGTCGGCCGTTGGCCGCGACACGAGCTCGCGCGAGGCGGCGAGTTCGATCTCGAGCGCGCTGGCGACGGCGCGCGCGATTCGTTCCTGCACCGTGAAGACGTCCCGCAGCGAGCCGTCATACGTATTGCTCCAGCGTGTGCTGCCGTCGCTGGTATTCACCAGCTGAACGCTCACCCGCAGGGAATCGCCGGCGCGGCGCACGCTCCCGTCGAGAAACGCGTCGACCTGCAGTGCGTTCCCGATCGCGCGCGCGTCCCCGCCGCGTGCCTTGGCGACACTCGACGAGGTGCGCGCCGCAACCCGCAGTCCCGGGAGTCGCGAAAGCGCGGTGATCAACTCGTCGGTCATGCCGAGGCTGAAGTGCGCCTGGCTTCCCGACTCGCTGAGATCCTCGAAGGGCAGGACGGCAAGTGCGTGAATGGTCGCTGGAGCCGATCCGGAGGTGGCGTCGCCGTCACGTGGCAGAAAGGCTCGACCGGCGAGCGCGATACCCGCGACGACAGCAACCGCGATTGCCGCGTGAACCCATTGAATCCTTTTCGCTGGCGACGCTGGCGACGCTGGCGACGACGGCGGCGCGAAGGTAGCGGCTGGCGTCGGGCTCGTCAGGCCCGGCAGCGGCGTCGTTACCAGCCGCGAGCGATCGAGCGCTTCGACGAACTCGGTGGCGGTCGCGAAGCGGTCGGCCGGTACGCGCTGGAGGCAGCGCATGATTGCGTCGTCCAGCGCCTGCGGAATCGTATCGCGCAGCCGGCGCGCGCTGGGCGCCGGATCGGTGAGACGCTTGGCAAGGATCGTCTGCACGGTGGCGCCGGTGAAGGGCGCTTCACCGGCGAGGGCTTCGTACAGCACCGAGCCCAGGCTGTAGAGATCACTCCGGCCATCGACGTCGGCTGAAGCGGTCGCCTGTTCGGGGCTCATGTACGCCGCGGTGCCGATCGACATGCCGGTTTCCGTCAATTGCGAATCGCCCCGTTCGTCGCCGGCCAGCAGCTTGGCGATCCCGAAATCGGCCACCACGGCGGCGCCTTTCGAGAGCAGGATGTTCTCCGGCTTGATGTCGCGATGGACGACCCCTTGTTCGTGCGCGTACGCCAGCGCAACGCCGACGTCACGTGCGATGCGCACGGCATCGTCGATTGGCAGTTGGTGCTCACGATTGAGTCGGTCGCGCAGCGACTCACCGTCGACCAGGGCCATGACGTAGAACAACAGCGGCGGTCCGGCGGCGCCGTCCTGGTCGAGTGCGACCGAGTCAAGCAACGGGACGATGAGGGGATGCGAGAGGCGCGCCGCCACCGCGATTTCGCGGAGGAATCGCTCGGCGCCAATGGCCGCGGCCACCTCGGGGATCAGCGTCTTCACGGCCACCCGGCGGTTGAGACGCGCGTCCTCCGCCACGTACACGGTGGCCATGCCCCCGCGCCCGAGTTCACGAAGCACGGTGTAGCGTCCCGCCAGCACGGTCCCCGGCTGGATCACCATGCCCATTGATCGCGCGGGCGCCAGGTGGCCCGGGCGTCAGGCCGGAAGGTAACCATGGATCTCGACTTCTCCGTCGTTGTCGGGGTCGGGCAGGTCGGCGCCCAACAGCGTGGCCTGGATCATCGCGTCGCTCGGCATCGGCAGCCAGAACGCCTGGGAATTCGCCCCTGCGCTGCCTGACGCGGCCTTTGCGAGGAGCGAAAAGAAGTTCTCTCCGCCGCCCGGGATGGTCACCGAGAGATGCCAGAAGGAGGCGCCACCTGGATTGTCACCGGTGATTCCAGCCCACGCAAACACGAGAACCCCCGTGGCGCCCGCCGGCACGACGCTCACCGGAATGCGGAAGCGGAGCGTTACGCCGGCCCTCATTGGCAACTTGCCAAGGATCGCCGCGGGATTCATGCGAGGTTGGACCGCAACCCATGGCCCAACTCCGTTCATCAGGTGGCCTCTTTTCGGAAACACCGAAAGTGTCGACGGCGGACGGCCTGCGCCAGAGTTCGCCACGCCGGGTTCTTGCCGGCGATCGATCCATGAGGCACCATGACGCAGGCGCGCAGGGCGCCTCCCGTCCGCGGAAAGGACCGAGTCCACCTGAGCAGTGATTGAGTAAGGCGGTTCACACGACCCTCCTTGCCCGACGACAGCGGACCACGGGCACTCACAAGGAGGCTCGTCGTGCCCCATCGTCACCTGCCCGTCTGTCCTGACCTGAGGCAGCTCAAGCACCAGGCCAAGGACCTCCTCCGATCTATCCACGCGGGCGCCACCGACGCAGTCGAGGAATTGCGCGAGTTCCATCCCGATCCCATCGACCCGCCAAGCGCGAAGCTTGCCGACGCGCAGCTTGTGCTCGCACGCAGTTACTACGCGTCGAGCTGGACACGATTGGTCCAGGCGGTGGAACTGGTCAAGGCGATCTGGAAGAACGACATCAGGACGGTCCGTAAACTGGTCACGGACAACCCCCGCCTGATTCACGAGGACGCGCTGATACGGAAAAACAGCAACTGGGGCCCGCCGATGACGTACGCGGCCAACCTCGGCCACGACGAGATCATCCGCATGCTCGACCGGATGGGCGCGACGGACCACCAATCGGCCCTTGGCCGCGCCACCCTTCAGAGCCAGATCGGCACGGCCCGCATGTTGCACGAGATGCTCGGCAGCCCCAAGCCGCCCGATGGAGCGTTAGGCGGACCCGCCTACACGTTGAGCGTTGGGGGCACGGCCGTGATCTTCGAGTTCGGCGACGTCCGGATGTACGACGACGACGGCACACTCCTGGCGCCGGTGGAGACCGTCCTGCAGACCGATGCCCGGAATCCAGAGGCGAAACACGCGATTCTGGAGATGTACGTGAAGCACGGCGTTCGGCTGCCTGAAACACCGCCGTTCGCGCTGCACCGCGGCCGCATCGACTTGCTGGAAGAACACCTCCACCGTGATCCACAGATGCTCAGCCGCACCTGGAGCCATCGGGACATCTATCCCGAGGAACTGCTGTGTGGTCTCCCGGGCAACGCCACCGTCGGTACGCCGTTAGGCGGTACGACGCTGCTGCACATGTGCGTCGAGTACGACGAAATGGAGATCGCGCGCTGGTTGATTGCCCAGGGTGCCGACGTGAACGCACGATCGCGCGTCGGCGCGAGCGGTTTCGGTGGCTACACGCCGCTCTTCAACACGGTAGTGTCGCAGCCGAACTTCTGGATGAACTATCAGAAGCGGGGCCCCTTCGTGGCCCCTTTCGCTCAGCTGCTTCTGGACCACGGGGCGGACCCCAACGCCCGCGCGTCGATCTGGAAAAGCCTGCACGAGGGACATGGCGATACCACGCGGCATGACTATCGCAACGTTACGCCGCTGTCCTTCGGACGCCGCTTTCACGCACCGATCTTCGTGAGTGAGCCGGCGATGGGACTGATTGAGGCCGCCGGAGGCGTGGAATGAGCGCCGAGTGCTGAGGAACCCTCGCCGCAGGCGCCGGCGCGGTACAGATTCCGCGCGTCCCTCCCTGCTTCCCGAGGACCCGCATGTTGAAAGTGATCGTCGCCATTCTGCTCGCAATCGCCGCCATGGCAGGCATCGTCGCGCTGCTGGGCGGTCGCCTGCCAGTTGGACATGTGGCATCGCGGTCGGTAGTCGTCGGTGGGCCCATGGACGTCGTGTTCAACACGATCACCGACTTCAATGCCGCACCGTCCTGGCGCAAGGACCTCAAGAGCGTCACGGTCACCACGGATTCCACCACCGGCCGGCAACGCGTCACGGAGGAATCGTCGACGGGACCCATGACGATGGAAGTCGAGCAGCTCGTCCCGCCCACGCGGCTCGTTATGCGGATTGTCGGCGAGGACCTGCCTTACGGCGGTGCGTGGGCCTACGCGCTCGAGCCACAGGGCAACGCGACTCGCGTTACTATCTCGGAGCACGGGGAGGTTTACAATCCCATCTTCCGGTTCATCGCGACGTACATCATGGGACACACGGGCACGATAGACACGTACCTGACAAACCTGGGGCGGAAGTTCGGGAATGAGGTGACGCCGGTCGATGCGGCGGCGGTTCCGTTGAATCGGGGTACGGGGTACTGGGTGCCGGGTACCGGGGAAGCAGCCCCTTAGCTCTGTACCCAGTACGCAGTACCCAGTGCCCAGTCCCCGGTCCCCAGTCCCCAGTCCCCAGTGCCCCATGTCCGATTGGACTCCGCAGTCCGGGATCTTCATCCTCGTCAACCTCCAGGGCGAGTTGGCGGAGAAAGTGCATGCCATCCAGCAGCGCTACGATCAGCGCATGGCCAATTTCGCCCGGCCGCATTTTACGCTGATCGGCTCGTCAGGCGCGGGTCCCATCGCCGCCGACACGCCCATCGAGCGACTGCATGAGGTCCTGGATCCCATCGCACGGAACACGAGGCCGCTCACGCTGCACTTTGAACGGCCCGTGCGCTACATGCAGACCAACACCTTCACGCTCCCGCTCGATCCGCACGGCCCGTTGCGATCGTTGCATGACCGGATCAAGCGGAGCCGTCTGACCTTCGCGCGATCACGACACGCGTTCAGTCCGCATGTCACCCTGAGTCACTACCGGACGCACACCGAGGCCGAGGCGCGCAAGCTGCTGGCGGTGAGGATCGACGAGCCGTTCGTGGTGGACCACTTGGTGGTGTCGCTGACCGCGGAGCCCAGTGCGCCCAGAACGCTCTTCGAGCTGGAACTGACTGGAAGCGACCAGCGACCAGCGACAAGCGATCAGAGGGGCGCACCATGACCGTCCGTCGCCGATCGCTGATCGCTGATCGCTGATCGCTGATCGCTGATCGCTGATCGCTGATCGCTGATCGCTGATCGCTGATCGCTGATCGCTGATCGCTGATCGCTACTTCAAGGCCTTCGCCACCGCCGCGTCGATGTCCTGGTCCGAGCCAAGCCCCGTGTACACGATCTTCCCCTTGCCGTCGACCACCACGATGTAGGACGTGGCCGCGACTTCGTAGGCGTCCGCGGCGTAGCCCTTCCGGTCGTACACGATGTCGTGGGCCATGTGATACTTGTCGCGGTACGCCTTGATGCGGTCGACCGTCTGGTTCACCGAAACCGCGACGGCGACGAACCTTACCTTGCCGGCGTACTTCGTGATCGCGGCATTGATGCGCGGTTCGAGCGCCTTGCAGTTGGTGCACCACGTGGCCCAGAACTGCAGGAGCGTCGGCCCCTTCTTCACGAAGTCGGCGATGTCGGCCGGCTTGCCGTCGAGCGTCTCCACCGCGGCGCCCGGCGCGTCGCTGCCGACGGCGATACCCGACTCCTGCGCGCCACCGACCATCGGCGTCGCGATGAGCATCACCCCTGCCAGGAAACGAATGAGCTTCATAGGAGAACCTGTCCCATCTTGATCAGGTAGTACTCGGCAACGCCGAGCATAACGAGTCCGAAGATCTTCTTGACGCGGATCATCCAGCCGCCGGCACGCGGGAGGCGCGCGGCGCTCCCGGAAGATACCCCGACAGCCACCAGCAGGGCACACATGCCCAGGGAGAACACGAACAAGTAGATAAACCCCAGAGCCGCGCTCTGGGTTCGCGTCACCCAGGTGAGGACCGCGGCCATGACCGGCGCGGAACACGGGGCAGCGACCAGTCCGGACACCGCGCCCATCCCGAAGGCGGGCAGGTACGACCCGCCGCCACCGACGCGGGTCGCCCACTCCAGCGTGGAAGCGGGCAAGGTGATCGTGAAGACATCGAGCATGGCCAGCCCGGCCAGCAGCAGGACGTTCGCCTGCAGGAAGTACAGCCACGGGTTCGAGCTGATGGTCCCGAAGATGGTGCCGCTCAGCCCGGCGATGAGACCGAGTATTGCGTACACCAGGGCCAGCCCGACGACGTAGCTGAGGGTGAGCGCCAGCGGGCGCCACTTCCAGCCCGCGGCCCCGAGCGACTCGCGCCCCACCAGGGCAACGGTGATGGGGATCATCGGATAGACGCACGGCGTGAGGCTCGTCAGTAATCCCGCGACGAAGAGCAGCGGGATCGCTGTGAGGGGGCTGGAGCCGAGTTTGTCGGTGATGCCGGAGAAGTCCATTGGTGTTCGAGGCAACAGGCATCAGGCATCAGGCACCAGCGTCAGGAATCAGGGGTGTTCCTGATGCCTGGTGCCTGATGCCTATCTCCTGAACTGGTATGCCACCTTCAGAAAGAAACCATCCTGTGCCCTGCGCAAGCGTGACAAGCCATCAGTCTCGGGGCGTTCGAGCGTGCTGCCGTAGCCCAGGAACGCTACGGTGCCCGGCGACGGTTCATACGAAATGAGCCAGTCGGTGCGCAGGCGCCGATCACGGGCCGCAGATGACGGTACGGCGTCCCTGAACAGGACGTTGGAGCTGCCGGCGACGCGCAATGCATCGGTCCGTTCGTCGCGCAGCTCACTCACCACGCGAAAGAGCCACGCTCGCGCCGGCTGATACTCGACCTTGAGGCGGGGAATGACCGTTCGCGAGAACTGGGAGCCATCGTGTGCGCGCGTCAGGCGGGAAAGCGCCGCCAGTCCTTCCACGCGCAGGCCGGGTGATGGCCGGTAGCCGAACGTCGCGTCAATGCGCTGCGTGCGTCCTTCGCTGCCTTCGGCAAAGATCGCCACCGCGCCACCTGTATACGTCAGCGACGCGTCGAAAGTGCGACGGATCGGTGTCGCGACGGTGATGGTGCCGTTCCACAGGTTGCCAAGGTGCGGCGTTGGTAAGTATGGCTCGAGATCTCCCTCGATCGTCGTCGCCGTGAATCCGGCGTACTGCCCGGGCTCGAACGTGACGAAGTTGCGGTTGAAGTTTCCGTTGACGCGCCATCCACCGCGCAGGTTGATCATGGACCGCAACTCGTCCTCGCCCTCGAGCGGTGCCGTGCGTCCGAAATCGTCATAGTGCCAGAGACGCGTCGGTCCGCCGAACAGCCACACGCTTTGCACGAGGGCGCCCGGCGATCGGCCGTAGAACGCGAGTCGATTGAACGCGCGGAGATCGATGTAGTCCTTCCGGGGAACGAAGCCGGCCTCGCTGGCGAACTCATCGCCGAATCCGGTTACCTGGTAATGAAAGCCCCACAGCGGCCCCGTTCGATCGAGCACCGCGTGAACCATCGGCGACGCACTCGTCGTGCCGCCGTTCTTCGTCCAGGACTGGCCGGCCTGCGCCTCGAAATAGTACATGCGGCCGAACACGATTCGGGTGTCGGCCGCAACCACGGTGTTCGCGTGGTCGCCAAGGCGGCGGTCCGTGAGCGTGATACCCGCGATCGAACTGCCGCCAAAGTCTCTTCGCAGCCGCGAAACGTTGAACAGCGCGTCGTCGCCTGGACGGTCATCGAGCGCTGTGAGGTGGGCGATGCTCAGCGAGCCGACCTTTCCCGTGATCTTTGCGCCCGCCGACGGGGCGACCACCTGACGAGTGTACACGAGCTGGTTCGGAGTGCTGAAGAGCTCGATACCTTCGAGGAAGAACGGGCGCTTCTCCGGGATGAACAGCGCGAACCTTTCATTCGCGGTCACCTGCCCCACGTCCGACTCGACCTGGCTGAAGTCCGGATTGATCGTGGCGTCGAGCGAGACGGCGGGGAACCCGAGCCTCAGGTTCACGCCGACATCGTTCTGTGCATTCTCCCGCAGGAAATCTCCGGTGGCGGCGTCGCGCGCGCCGTCGAGTGCGGTCGTGAAGAACGGTTGCCACTCGGTGACGATGCCGCGCTCCACGTTCTCGATGCCGCGCATGATGCCCGATTGCGACAGGAAGCTCGCCGTACCGCGGCGCGCGTCGACCCAGGTGTCGATCGTGTTGGTCGACGGCGTCACGCGCGAGACGTTGAGTCCCCACTCCTGCTTGCCGCTCGGCGGAAAGCGGAGACTCTTGAACGGGATCCTGACCTCGACGACGTAACCGCTATCGGTGACGACGCCGCGCGAGTCGTAGTGGAAGTCGGGGCTCCAGTCGTCTCCGCCGCCGAACATGCGCCCCGCGGTTCCAGAACCTTCGCTGCGCACGCCGTCCAGCTGGATGCCGAACGGGTTGACTCCATACACGAACGCGCGCCGCCGGTCATTGAACGTGTCGAGATAGATCAGGATGCGGTCGTCGTTGAGGATGTTGTCGCGGCTGGAGACCGTCGCGTTCAGGTTTGACCCGAGACGGCGCTTGGCGACGATCCCGAAGAACAGTGCGCGCGACGTGTAGAAGACGCGCACTTCGGTCGGCTGCGTGGCCGGCTGTCCGTCGGACGGTTCGTACTGGAAGAAGCCGGTGAGGAGGGCGGCCGAACGCCAGACCGAATCAGCAAGGCTGCCATCGATGTCCGCCTCGACGGAGGCGCGCGGCAAATCGAATGAGGGTGCACTGGCGCCCTGGACTACCGGGCCGCCCGAAGCGATCTGCAGAGTGAAAAGCGCCGTGAGAACCATCGGGGCAATCTACCCGCCGGCGCTCGACCCGGGCGTCATGGAATGACCCTCAGACGGCACTGGACTTTGCCACGACTTCCGGCTCGGTGAGTCCGAAAAGTGGCGGGGTCGCGACTCCCATCAGTCCGAGCATCATGTACATCTGGCCGCGATGGTGGGCTTCGTGCTCGACCATCGCACGCGCCCACTTCCACGTCGTGATGCTGGTGTCTGCTGGAGTGACCGACTTGCCGAGCCATTGCTGCGCAGTCAGAGCCCGAAACAGGGCCATGGACTCCTCATGGCACCGATCGTGATAGGCCAGCACCGCTTCAACGCCTTCGGCAAGATCTCGCGTGTGCCCCGGGTATCGCGTCGGACGGTCGTGCATGGACTCGGCGTACATCCAGCGCTCGATGCCGGCGAGATGCCGTACCGTGTCGCCAAAGGTCCACCGCCCTTCGCCGGGACTCCACTCGAGCTTGTCCGGCGGGATGAGCGGAATGAGCCGGCGCGTGCGGCGGCGCATGGATGGCCAGTACTCCAGAAATGAATTCTGCTCGATCATCTGGTCGTGACTCGTGATTCGTGACTCGTGGGTGCCTCGCTGCCCGCTGCCCGCTGCCCGCTGCCCGCTGCCCGCTGCTGTGGCCTCTGGCCTTTGGCCTCTGGCCTCTGGCCTGTATACTCAATCGTCACATAACGCCGAGCCGCTGATGGATCTCTCGATCATCGCGCTGAACTTCGTCTACGCCGTCCTGGGCGTAGTACTGATGTTCATTGCCTACCGCGTCATCGACAAGATGACCCCCGAGGTGAACTTCCCCGAGGAACTTCGGAAGGGCAACATCGCGGTGGCGATCTTCGTGGCGGCGATCTTCGTTTCGGTCGCGCTCGTGGTTGCCGGAGCACTGAACTGAGCGCCATCGGTCACTGGCCCTGGCTGGCGATCATCCTGGCGCAGAGCGCGGGCGTCCCAGCTCCAGCACCCTCTCCAGTAAGCAGTAAGCAGCAACGAGCTGCAGTTACGTCGCGGCACGTTCCTGTCCGCAGCCACGATCGTTTTGACGACGTCTTCCGGAAGTATTCCAAACGCTACTTCGGGGTCGGATTCGACTGGCGACTCTTCAAGGCGCAGGGCATGGCCGAGAGCAACCTGGATTCCGCGGCCACAAGCTGGGTTGGCGCGCGCGGCGTCATGCAACTCATGCCTAACACCTTCCGTGAGGTCGCGTCGCGCAACCCCGAGATGTCGCGGATCGACGATCCCGAGTGGAACATCGCGGCCGGGATCTTCTACGACCGGGTCCTCTGGCGTCTCTGGACGCAGGACTCCGTCGGGGATCACCGTCGCGAGTTCATGTTCGGCAGCTACAACGCGGGGCGCGGCACCATACTCAAGGCGCAGTCAGTCGCTCGGCTCGATTCCCTCGACTACCGGTCATGGCCTGCCATCGAGCGCATCGCTCCCAAGGTCGAGCGCTGGCGCTACTCAGAGACACTCGGCTACGTGCGCCGGATCGACTCGCTGCACGCGCGCCTGACGCGCGGGCCCGTGAAGCGGCAGCGCGAATAGTCACCACCGCCGCACGGCGCTGATCAGGAACGCAATGGTCAGCGTGACCGGAATGAGCAGCATCCCCGCGAACGCGCTGACGGCTGCCGTCTCCATCTTCGCCGGATCGCGCCACTGTCCCGTGAGGGTGATGATCGCGCTCCGGCCGAGCAGTGCGATGGGGATGAGCAGGATCACCGCCAGCAGCGAGTCCAGCAGCAACAGGACCGGCAGGAACAGGACGATGGCCAGCAGGATCAGGACGCCGTACACGGTGGCCATTCGTTCCCGACCGAAGATGATCGTCAGGCCGCGTTTTTCCGTGGAGCGGTCGGCATCGTAGTCCGGAAACTCACGGATGATCTTGAGTGCCGGGAGCGCCACGAACCAGGAAAGCGAGGCGACGACGGGCAGCATGCTGACTCCGCGCTGCACGTAGTAGGCGCCGAAGATGACGAGGCCCTGTCCGACAGCGATGAACAGCTCGCCGAGTCCGCGATATGATGCCTTGATTGGCGGCGCCGTGTAGAACCACCCGATGAACAGGGCGACAACGCCAAGCGGGATCGTGAGTGCACCGGTACCCAGTACCAACTGGAGATAGAGGCCTAACGGAATGGCGATGATGAAACAGGATACCGATGCGATGAGGGCGTTGCGCCGCGGGATCAGTCCCTTCACCAGGACCCGCGTCCCGCCAGTCGTGGTAACCCCGACCCTGTCTGTACCGCCAATCCGGGTCGTGTTCGCCTTGTCGTTCTCGTAGTCGAAGTACTCGTTGGCGATGTAGGTCCCGTTGGTGAGGAAATACAATGCGAGGAGGGCGACCCAGAAGACGGACCAGTTGAGCGTCCCCGCTTCCCAGTACGCCAGCACGGTACCGAGCAGGAAGGGCAGGACGTTGGCCAGGTGCTTGGGCAGTTCCTGGATCTGGACCCACGCTTTCAGCGTGGACCCTGCTCCCCGGTGATGCGGGGTGCTGACGGTGCGATTGGCGAGGGAGGCCATTGTTGAACCTCGGGCAGCGGGCAACGGGCGGAGGGCAGCGTGGTCGGGAACCCCCATTGAATCCGTAGTTGGGTGCCGCGGTCGCCGCGTCGGCAGATCGCCTGCTTGCCTGTCCGGGAAATCCTCCGTCGGTCCTCCTGAGGAGAGATCGTACCTGCTTAGATTTCCGGCCCTTGCGAGCAGGTCCCGCTGCCCGCTGCCCTCAGCCCGCTGCCCGCGATGGCCCAGCAATTCATCTACGTCATGAAGGCGCTCACGAAGGTGGTTCCACCTTCGCGAGTGATCCTGAACGATATCTGGCTCTCCTTCTACCCTGGCGCGAAGATCGGCGTCCTCGGCGCCAACGGCGCCGGCAAGAGCTCGCTGCTGCGCATCATGGCCGGCATCGACCATGACTACAACGGCGAAGCGTGGGCGGCGCAGGGCACGAAGATCGGATTCCTGCCACAGGAACCGCAGCTCGACCCATCGCTCGATGTGAAGGGCAACGTCGAGCTGGCCGTCAAGTCCGACCGGGCGATCCTCGATCGATTCAACGAGATCATGATCGAGTTCGGAAACCAGATGAGCGACAAGGCGATGGAGAAACTGCTCGAGGAGCAGGGGCGGTTGCAGGAGCAGATCGACCATCTGGACCTGTGGAACCTCGACAACAAGATCGAAGTGGCCATGGACGCGCTTCGCTGCCCGCCGGCCGACGCGAACATTGCCACCCTCTCGGGCGGCGAGAAGCGCCGCGTCGCGTTATGCAGGGTGCTGCTGGAACATCCGGACCTGCTCCTGCTCGACGAACCGACGAACCATCTCGACGCCGAGAGCGTCGCGTGGCTGGAGAAACACCTCGAGACGTTCCCGGGCACCGTCGTCGCCATCACGCACGACCGGTACTTCCTGGACAACGTCGCCAAGTGGATTCTCGAACTCGATCGCGGCAGCGGGATCCCGTACGAGGGGAACTACTCGTCGTGGCTGGAGCAGAAGCGTGCGCGGCTGGCGGTGGAAGAAAAGACCGCCAGTGCGCGCCAGCGCACACTGGAGCGTGAGCTGGAGTGGGTGCGCATGGCGCCGCGCGCCCGGCAGGCCAAGAACAAGGCCCGCATCCAGAAGTACGAGGAGATGGCCAGCGAGCAGCAGTTCGAACGCATCACCCAGAACGAAATCGTCATTCCGCCGGCTCCGCGACTGGGCAACGATGTCGTGATCGCCGAAAAGTTGAAGAAAGCGTTTGGCGACAACCTGCTGTTCGACAACCTGTCGTTCGCGCTGCCACGCGGCGGGATCGTGGGGATCATCGGGCCTAACGGCGCGGGCAAGACCACGCTGTTCAGGATGATCAACGGGACCGAGAAGCCCGACGCCGGGAAACTGACCATTGGCGAGACCGTGGTGATCGCGTACGCCGACCAGACGCGAACGCTGGATGGGGCGCGCACGGTGTGGGACGAGATCTCGGGCGGGCGGGATTCGATTCCAATCGGGAAGAAGGAGATCAACTCCCGCGCCTACGTTTCCGGCTTCGGGTTCCGCGGCGCCGACCAGCAGAAACTGGTCGCGAACCTGTCAGGCGGCGAGCGGAACCGGCTTCACCTGGCCAAGACCGTGATGGCCGGCGGCAACCTGCTGCTGCTCGACGAGCCGACGAACGACCTCGACGTGGACACGCTGCGGGCGCTCGAAGTGGCGCTGCTCGACTTTGCCGGCTGCGCGGTGATCATCTCGCACGACCGGTGGTTCCTCGATCGCGTGGCGACGCACATCCTCGCCTTCGAGGGGAACAGTGAGACGGTGTGGTACGAAGGCAACTACCAGGGCTACATCGAGGATCTGAAGCGCCGGAAGGGCCCCGACGCCGACCAGCCGCACCGGATCAAGTACCGGAAGCTGGTGCGGGCGTAGACCCTCGCCTTCGTCGTTGAAGCGTTGCCCTCGCCAGCATTGCAGACGCCAGCAGGAGCAGTGGCGCTGATGTAGTGCCGGGAAGCCAGCGACCGAAATAGAGAGAGCCAAGCATGTGTCCGGTTCCGTTCAGCATCATGATCGTCGTAAGGATCCACGATGCAGTCCGGGTTCCCGGCGCCGAGCGCCGCACGAGTGGCCCAGCGAGGGCGAGCGCCGCGACCAGGGCCACGAGTCCGGCAAGCCAGACGCCGAACGTGAACGTGGGCATGGGGAACGCGGGCCAGGCATCGCGGATGCGCAGCACGAGCGGATTGTAGAACTCGAGGAATCCGGTGCTTGCTTCGTCGGCCACGTGGATCCCTAACGCGGCGACGAGCAGGTACCAGGCGCGCACATGCCTCGCCGCCTGGCTGGAATCGCCCGCGCCGGACGCGCTCACGCACCCGCCGCGGCCTGCTGCGCCGAAAACGTGTAGCACCACGCCTCACCTTCGAGTACTCGCGTTGAATCCTGCCGGGTAATCCTGATCCCGAGACGACTGACCGGCTTCGTGGCGTGTGTTTCGAGCACCTCCGCCTCGGCCGTGATCGTGTCGCCGATGTACACCGGCGCCGTGAATTTCCAGTTCTGGCTCAGGAACACGGTGCCGGGTCCGGGCATGTCCATCGCGACCAGCGCGTGGAGGATCCCGGTCGTAAGCCCGCCCTGCGCCACGAGTCGTCCAAACTTCGTCCGTGACGCGAACGCCTCGTCGAAATGAAGCGGGTTGTAGTCGCCCGTGATTTCGGCGTAAGCGCGCACGAGTTCCGGCGTGACGGTCATGGTGCGCGAAGCCTTCTGCCCGACGGCTACCTTCACGTGGCTTCTCCGGGAAGAAGAAGTTCCAGGAAAACCGTACCTGGCACCGGACTGAAACGATACGCTTCGATTGGCGTGAAACCCAATGACCGGTACAGCGCCTGCGCGCCCTCCATCATCGGCATGGTGTCGAGGCGCATTCGCTCATAGCCGGTCACCGTCGCGAAGCGAATCGCCGCCTCGGCGAGCGTTCGTCCAAGACCAATCCCACGTCCTGACGGCCGAACATACAGTCGCTTCATCTCCGCGGTTCGCTCATCGATCGGCCTGACGCCCACGCAGCCAATCACGTCCCTGTCAATCCGCGCGATCAGGAGCGTTCCCGCGGGCGGGGCGTACGAGCCCGGCAGTTCCCGCAACTCCTCGTCGAACCCCTGGTAGTCGAGATTCACACCAAGAGCGTCGGCGTACTCGCGAAAGAGCGCGCGTACGTGCTCGAGGTCAGACGCGCTGGAAGCGGAGTCGAGTCGCACCATAGGCTCACGTCCTGCCGATGGCGAGGAGCGTCGCGGTGGGCTCCTGGAGCAGGAGCGCAGTCGCGTTGTTCGAAGCAGACAATTCGACGATGGGCAGCAGGATCCGGTCGCGCATGGCACGAGCGATGGGATTTGTCACTTCAGCGAGCTTGCCGAGTCGAGATGAGGCGTCTGCCACCCGCCGCACGGCTCCTTGTCGGCGCCGCTGATAGGCGTTGAGTCCGGCCGCCAGCGTCTCACCCCGCCGAAGCTCATCGAAGAGGACGGCCGCGTCAACGAGCGCGCTGTTTGCGCCCTGGCCGAGATTGGGTGCCATGGCGTGCGCGGCGTCACCGAGCAACACCAGCCGTCCATCGGACCATCGGGCGCGGCGCTCAGCGCCTTCGTGCCGCACGACGCGAACGCGTACGTCCCGCCGTCGACGGCGAACGCGCCGAAGACACCGGCCGGTGTCCACTGATGTTCAAACCGGACAGTACCATTGGGAGTTTTCAGGACGTGCAGCCGTAAGATGCTGCACGACAAAGGTTTCCGCGCAAGCCGCCGCGGATCAAGGTGTGGAGTCGGCGTTCGCCTGAGCACACCGAACGGAAACAGCACCCCGATAGCTCCGTAGTATTCAACGACTTCCCCATAACTCCCACCGAGCAGGAACGTGTTCACATCCATCAGTCGTAGCGCTCGCGCCACCGCGCTGGGTGCGTTGTTCATTGCCGTTCCCGCGTCCGGACAGGCCGTCGCGGTTCGCGACCTTCCCAGGCCGGCGCGCGAAATCGAGGAGCCGTTCTCCCTCGTTTCCGGCGCACTGGAGATCAAGGCTGCCCAGGTGCTCGCAATCGATGCGACAGAAATGTCGGTGACCCTCGTCGATTTTACCAAGGGCACGCGCACCACGGTGGGCCGGCAGGGCAGCGGTCCTGGCGAGTATCGCGCGCCGGCCGGTCTTTTCAGGCTGCAGGGTGACACCATCTGGCTGTTCGACGCGATGCAGCAACGTCTCGTGGCCTACAATCCGGACCTGACGCCGGGGACTACGATCCCGATGCTGGTCTTCGACCAGTCGACGACAACCGCGCTGACGGCTCCTTTCTTCAGCGATCGCAAAGGGCAGCTCTACGCGAGCGCCATGATGATTCAGGCGGGCCGCTCGGGCGGCAACATGCAGATGTCGATTCCCGACTCCGTCGGACTTGTCCGGGTCGACCCGCGCGGCAAGGCCGGCCGAACGGAGCTTGCACGAGTCCGGTTCCCAACCAGCGGCAAGCCCGATATCAAGCAGAACGGCACGGCGATCAAGTACACGATGGCCTATCCAGGCCTGGTGGCGTCCGATCCGTGGACCGTCTTCCCCGATGGTCGCATCGCGATCGTGCGAGGGGCCACCTACACCGTCGAGTTCATCGCGGTGGACGGAAAGAAGACGTCAGCGCGGGTTGCATACGATCCAATCAAGGTCACTGCGGCGGACCAGAAGGCCGAGATGGACTCAGCCCGGCGTATGATGGCGGAGCAGGGGAAGACAGTGCAGAAGATGATGCCGGCCAACATCACGATGAACTTTGAGCTGCTGCCGCCCGCTGAGTGGCCGGCGAACTATCCGCCGGTATCGCCGTTAGGCGCGTTGGCGGCTCCTGATGGCCGTCTATGGGTGAAGCGCTCGACGCCGGTGCGGGTCGGACGCGAGCAATGGGATGTGATCGACCAGAGTGGGAAGCTGGTCGCCAGGTGGCGACTGCCGGCCATGACGACGCTGGTCGCGGTTGGACAGGGCGTGGTCTACACCGTGCGCACGGATGAGGATGACCTGCGCTACCTGCAGCGGGTAGAAGTACCGAAGAGCTAGGAAACAGGAAACAGGAAACAGGAAACAGGAAATAGAAGCAGGGAAGGTGCGAGCGTTGCATCTTGAGGGCCTCCGGCGCGGCGCGCCGCGAGGCCCTCGGCCTTCTGTTTTCCTGTTTCCTGTTTCCTTGTTCCTGTCTCCTTTCGAATGACCAGTCGCCCGATCGTTCCAGCCCTTGCGCCTAACGTGCCCCGGCGAAACCGGCGGATCCTGCAGCGTTTTGGCAGGCTCGGCATGCGGCTCATGCGATGGCGCATTGATGGCGAGATCCCGGATCTGCGCAAGTTCGTCATTGTCGTCGCCCCGCATACGTCGAACTGGGATTTCGTCGTTGGGTTGTGCTGCGACCTGGCGCTGGACATGGATGCGGTCTGGCTGGGCAAGCACAGCATCTTCGTCGGACCGTTCGGGAGGTGGCTCAAGTCACTGGGCGGGATTCCGGTGGATCGCAGCAGCGCGCATAACGTAGTCTCGCAGGTCGCAGCGGAGTTCGCGCGGCGCGACCAGATGATCCTGGGTCTGGCGCCGGAAGGGACCCGCAGCAAGGTGGAGTCCTGGCGCAGCGGGTACTGGCACATCGCCCGCGCGGCCGGCGTGCCTATCCTCCCTGTCGGGTTCGACTACCGGCGCCGGGCGGCCGTGATCGGAACTCCGCATGCCACGTCCGATTCGCTTGCCGACGACGAGGCGGTGTTGAAGGAGTTCTTTGCGGGTATCACTCCCAGACGTCCGGAGCTTCGTTAGGACGGCGCGATGGCGAATGCCGACCACGGGCGGCAAGCCGTGTGCGGGTAGCGGATCCGTTCCGTGTCGTTAGATCAGGTGGTGGCCGAGTGAACCTTCGCACCGGGGGGGGATCGCCGTGGACTCGCAATCAACCACTCACCGTCTCGCAACAGTCGCGCACTTCCTGCGCCTGATCGCCGCGACGCTGCTCATCACTTCAGGCGCCCTTCCGAGGATCACTCAGGCCCAGGTCGCCGGCGGACGACAACGCGACCGCGGGCCCGGCATTCCAACCTCGATGTTCGGCACCTACATCGAGCGTGGCGAGTGGCTGCTCTATCCGTTTCTCGAGTATTATCGCGACGCAAACCTGGAATACAGTCCGGACGAGTTCGGGTTCGGACTCGACGCGGACTTCCGCGGCCGCTACCGTGCGACCGAAGGCCTGATGTTCCTCGGCTACGGATTCACGGATCGGCTGGCAGTCGAGATGGAAGCGGCCGTCATAAGGGCGCGTTTGCGGAAGGCGCCGGATGATCCGTCGGCAATGCCCGCCACCATCGAGGAATCGGGGCTCGGCGACGTCGAGGGGCAATTGCGCTTTCGATGGAACCGGGAGACCCATCGAGCGCCCGAAGTATTCTCTTACTTCGAAACGGTCTTCCCACTGCAGAAGAACAGACTTCTGATCGGCACCCAGGATTGGGAGTTCAAGTTCGGGACAGGTTTCGTGCGGGGCTTTTCCTGGGGAACGACTACAGTTCGTGCTGCAATGGAGTATGACGCTGCCGACGCCAACCTCGCGCTGGGTGAAGTGGCGGTCGAATACCTTCGCCGGGTGAACTCGAAGCTCCGGATCTACGCTGGGGTCGAAGGCACGCAGGACGAGATCGAGGGCATCACCGAGCTGCAATTGTTCCTGCGACCGAATCTCGTGCTCAAGATCAACAACGCGTTCGGCCTGACGTCGAAGGCGACCGATTGGGCGCCGGAATTCGGCCTGATATTCTCAATCCGCTAACGCATCAGCTCTCAAAGCGGTCGAAACAGCTCCGCGAGATCAATCACCAGCGGCTCGACCGCATTCATTGGTTGCCAGGTCAGGCGCTCAGTCTCCACCGCGGGAAAGCGCATGTCCGGGGTCCATAGGACTCACGAGCAATTCCCCGTGAACCGTTTCGTACCTCTTCCCGTCGTCGGGAAGGGCGAGGACCATCTCCCTGGTCCAGTAGATCGGGGCGGCCATGCCCATATACTCGGCTCGGCTGAAAGGGAAAGGCAAGGGGACACGGCGAGATCGTAGCCGCGTCCCCCCGTCCGACCTTCATCACCGCAACGCGGGCCGCATCATTACGACGCGGCCGCTGCAGTCTCTAACGTGCCGGCGCTCTCCAGAATCCCGGGGCGCCGCTCGCTCCTGCCGACACCGCGCGCGCGAAGAACACCGAGTTGAAGACGACGCGGAACGTGCCCTGCGGCTGGCCGCGCCACTGCGGCTGGAACGCGATGAGCACGATGTGTCCGCTTCCGCGCTTTACGTCCACCGCTGCGGCGTGACCGCGCATGCGCTCCTCGCCGTGAAGGAAACCTGAACGCAGCGGCGAACCCTGCGCCGGATACCTGGCCAGCACTGCGCCCTCGAACCCGTCCATCGTTGTGAATACCGGACTTCCGCTCACGACGACATCTGACTCGGCAGGCATGCCGGCCATCACCGGGTGCGTGGTGTCGACGATCGCACGCATGATCGACACGCCGGTGAAGTATTCCTGTCGGGGGACGCCGGCGACGACGTTGCGCACCGGCAGTTGCAGCGCGCTGATCAGTGAAGTTGTTCCCTGGTTCCACGCGACCACCGTGCCGCCGCCCCTCACGAAGGCATCGATAGTGGCGATGCGCGCGCTGTCGTCGGCGCTGAGGGTGGGCGGCGCACCGCCGCCGCGACCTCCAGGCGCCGCGCCTGGCGGCGCACCACCACGACCGCCGCCACGTCCGGCACTCGTCAGGCCCTGCGACGCCATCAGGATGACATCGAAGCGTGAGCCGAGGCTGGTGTCACGCAAGTCGGATGGGCCGATGAGTGTGTACTTGAAGCCGTGCCCGTCGAGCAACCACTCGGTCCACCCTTCATCCATGTTGCCACCGCTGGCCTTGTAGAGCGCGATCCGCGTCGGAACCGCGGCCGTTGCGACGGTCCGCGGCACGTTCATCCGCTCGCCGCTCACCCAGAGCTCCTTCGCCATCGAGTCGAGGCGCTGGGCCTTGACGCCCGCCAGCAGGTACCGTGCACCGCGACCTCCGGCGGCCGGCGCGAATCGAAGTGATGCACCTTCGGCCAGGGCGCGATTGATCAGCCGGAACGCGTTGTTCTGCGCGGGGTCGAGCGCCAGTGCGCTGCCGCGTCCGGTGATCGATGCCGCCGGAGGCACGATACCCGCCGCCATGGCGTTCGTCGTGAACGGGAACTGATCCGATGCCCCCCATGCTTCTGCCGTGCCCTGCACGGGCGTGAGCGCGGCGCGGAACTCGGTGGATAGCGGCGTCCTGATTTCGATCGCGTTGACGTTCATCTGGAACGGCAGCGTCCAGCCGGCCGCATCGTAGGGAAGGTCGTCGCCCATGTCCGGGTACTTCTGCGGCTCGAGCAGCTCACGAACGAGCGGCGCGAACTCCTGGTCGAGTGGCACGACCCAGGTACCCGCCGGGTAGATCATTCCCTCGTGCACGGCATCCTGCCCAAGCTGCATAACGCGAACGCCCAGGAACGCGAGCCGTCGCAGCAGCTCGACCGGCGCCGACGGGTCGTGCTGGCGCTGCGGGACGATCCAGGCGTACGGACCTGACGCGCGGTGGGTGGCAATCGCGTCGCGTCCCGACTGGTAGCGATTGTAGAGCAGCTCGTCACGGAATTTCGCCGCGTAGCGCAGCGTGGCGATCGACGCGGTGACCATGTAGTCGACCTGGTCCTTCAACGTCCAGCGTCCTTCCTTCCACGGACTGTTGTACATCGACGTGGGCAGCAGCGCGCGATAATTCTGCGGCAGCTGGTCGACCGTGGATGTCCGCGGAATGCCGCAATTGCCGCCCTGCGTTTCCGTCCACCACGACGCGATGTGCTGGTACATCGGCATGTAGTCGATGTAGCCGGGATAGTAGGCGTCGAACGTCGCCAGCATGTGGACCGAACCCGGCTTGCCTGACTGGTCGAGCTCCTGCGCGATGCGCGTGCCGATGCTGTTCACGGTGCGCGACATGATCGGTGGCGCGTAGAGCCCGATGGGATCGGCGAATGGCGGAATCCAGATGCGCGTGGGGAAGGGCGATGACTGGTGGTGGACGTAGATGATCTGCGGCTCCCACTCGCGCCACGTGCGGGCGATCACGCGCGATTCCACGACGTTCAGCATGTAGCTGTCGCGATTGTTGTCGTGGCCGATGTACTTCTGGTACACCTCCATCGGCGCCGGACTGCGACCGGCGAGCGACTCGCGACACCAGTTCACCACGATGTCCTGGCCATCGGGGTTGATGCTGGGCCACAGGAACAGGATGGTGTTGTCGAGTATTTCCTTGATGCCGGGCTCCGATGCGCGCGAAAGGAGCTCGTAGGCGAGTTGCGGTGTGTGCTGCGAGCCGGCGATCTCCGAAGCGTGCAGGCCGCCGCTGATGTCGACGAGGGGGATACCGTCCCGGGCGAGTTGGCGTGCGTCGGCGTCGGTGAGGCCTTCGGGGCGAGCCAGCCGCTGGTTGATGCGACGGAATTCATCGACGCGAGCCAGGTTGGCCGGCGACGAGATGAGCGCGACGGTCCACGGCTTTCCGAACGATGTCTTGCCGACTTCGATGAGACGGACGTTCGGACTGGCGGCGGCGAGTCGCCGGAAGTACTCGATCGACTGGCCGTAGGTGAAGAGCTGTGAATCGGCGCCAACGGGGAAGCCGAAGACAGACGCGGGCGGCGGCACGGCCTGTGCCCTTACTGAACTCGCAACGGCGACGAAAGAAAACAACCAGGCGACAAGGATCCTGCGCATCGAGGTCTCCAATGGAGGCGGGACGTGGGTCATCCTAAGAACTCACCGCACTCGCGTGCGGTCAACGGGTGCCCCGCTCCGGCTAAACGCATGTGGGCGGCGACGCCGGTTTGCGCCCACCGCCCACACCTTGACGACTGCGACGCTACGGAACGATGGCGTTCGACAGGTCGTTCAATGCCTTCTGGAGCAGCCGCACCTTGGGCTCGTCGCAGGACCGCACGTCCGACCCGATCTGCGTTGCAAGCTGATTCAGCGCGGTGGCGCGCTGCGGACCCGTGGCGCGCTCGGCGCCGGCGATCGACCGCCGTACCGATGCGATTCGATTCGCCGAAAGGCACTTCGACCGCTCGAGCTGATCGACGTACGCCTTGGCGAGCGGAAAGCTCGGCGGCCAGACGATCTTCGGCTGGCTCTGCGCGTTGAGGTAGGTCCAGCGAACGGTCTTGGCGGCGTCAATCTCGTTCTGCGTCAGGTGCTCACTGGGCACCAGCTCGGCGACGTCGAGCCCTCGCGCGATCTCGGAGCTGACGATCGAGCCGTTGTACCAGTAGACCGACCACGAGCCGCCCATGGCCATGCGCGTGGAGTCGATCGGGCCGCGGTCGAAGTACGCGATCTCCTTCGGATTCGATGCGTCGGTCCAGTCGAAGACCGAGATGCCACCCTGGTACCACGCTTGCACCATCACATCGCGTCCGGGGATCGGGATCAGGGAGCCGTTATGCGCGACGCAGTTCTCCTGCGGCGTCTGCGCGGCCGGCAGCTTGTAGTAGCTGCGGAACGTCATCTTGCGGTTCTCGACCGTGAAGATCGCGTCCGAACCCCATTCCTTCTTGTCCGTCGCGCGGCAGCGCGGCGCCCCGCCGCCGCCCCATTCATCGGAGAAGAGGATCTTTGTGCCGTCATTGTTGAACGTGGCCGAGTGCCAGTACGCGAAGTTCGAGTCGGAGACCGCGTCGATGCGGACGGGGTTGAGGGGGTCTTTGATGTCGAGCAGGAAACCGTGTCCCTCACACGCACCGCCGGCGAGTCCGATCGACGGGTAGACCGTGATGTCGTGGCACTGACGGAATGGAGAGTTGGGGGAGAGGCCGGGGACGGGAGCTGGGCCGCTCGGTGCGAACATGCGGTTTGCGACATCCTGCAGGCTGGCCCGCAGCGTCGCTGTGTCGGCCGCGGTGGGCACTCCTGTGCCACCGCGCGCCTTCACGATGCTGTCGAGCCGCGGCCGGATGAATCCAGGTCCGAAAACGATGTCCTGGCCGCTGCTCGGGTTCTTCGCCACAAAGCCGCCAGCAGCGCGAGCGGAATCGGCGAGCCGCCGCTGTGCGGCGATGTCCTCGGGGGCGGCACCGTGGGCGGCAGGCGTGACGAGGTTGCTGAAAATGTTCGCGCGGCTAACGACCGCTGCCCGCTCGGGATTCGACACCGGCACCTTGATGATCTCGATGCGCATCAGGGCCGAGTTGGGATCCTGGTCCGGCCCATCACGGACGCACCCGGGCAATTCGTCAGGCGACCGCACGTTTGCCGACCCCGAGATGTAGACGTAGACGTTCTCGCGGTCGTTCGCGTCCTCGAGGACGGTGTGCGTGTGAGAGCCGCGACAGGTCTGGACATTGGCGACGAGCTTCGGGTTCCTGATGTCGCTGATGTCGAAGATGCGGAGCCCGCGGATCCGTTCCGCGCTCACCGTGTCCGGTACGCCGCCCGGCTTGCAGTCGAGCCGGCCGTTGTTCGCTTCGGCCGACATGAACAGCAGATTGCGGTAGACCGAGACGTCGTTCTGCGAGGCCGGGCACTCGTACGCTGTCACCAGCACCGGGGTGGCCGGGTTACTGATGTCCCATATCACCGGGCCGTTGTAGTTGCCCTGGATGGCGTAGTTGCCGGTGAACGCCAGGTCGGCGTTGAACTGCTCGAGGAATCCCGGCGGTGACACCGCCTTGGCGACGACCTTGAGATTCGAGACCGCCTCGCCAGCATTGAACTTTCCTGCCTTCAGGCCCACGCGCGCATCGGCTGGCGGTGCTGCCGGCATCGGCTCCGGTGTAGGCGGGGTGCTGCCGGCGCAGGCGGCGGCCACGACCAAAGCTGCGGCACGCGCCAGGCGCGGGATACGATCGAACGAACGGGATACGAGTTGCATGGTTGACTTCTCTCGGGTTCGCGAAAAACGGCGG
>Ga0209109_10000212_pt1 | contig 28502 bp, 29 predicted proteins | sample Rifsed10ft2_FD_184004 | JGI IMG/M metagenome (GOLD analysis project Ga0209109, IMG submission 184004) | Soil microbial communities from Rifle, Colorado, USA - sediment 10ft 2 (version 2) | ecosystem: Environmental > Terrestrial > Deep subsurface > Rock core/Sediment | place: Rifle, Colorado... | reverse complement strand
CGTGGTGAAGCGCAGCTTGCCGTACCAGATCGTCGCCAGCCAGGAGAAGATCTTGATCCCGGTCGGGACGGCGATGACCATCGAGCTGACCATGTACGGCACTCTTAGGCGGGGGTCCATCCCGCTGGTGAACATGTGGTGCGCCCAGACCGTCAGCCCGAGGACGGCGATGGCCATGCTCGACATGGCGATCATGCGGTAGCCGAAGATCGGCTTGCGGGCGAAGACCGGGAAGATCTCGGAGATGATGCCCATGGCCGGCAGGATCATGATGTAGACCGCCGGGTGCGAGTAGAACCAGAACAGGTTCTGCCACAGCACCGGGTCGCCGCCGCTGGTGACGGTGAAGAAATGGGTGCCGACCACGCGGTCGAGCGCCACCATGATCAGCCCGGAGGTGAGCACCGGGGTGGCCGTCAGGATGAGGAGCGAGGTGGCGATCATGCCCCAGACGAACAGCGGCAGGCGCCAGAAGGTCAGCCCGGGCGCACGCATCATGATGACGGTCGTCAGGAAGTTGATCGCCCCGAAGATGCCCGAGATCCCGAGCAGCATTACGCTCAGGGCCCACAGCGTCTGCCCCGGCGGTCCGCCGATCGACAACGGGACGTAGGCCGTCCAGCCGGCTTCCGCTCCGCCGGCGAAGAAGCTGGCGATCATCAGGAGGCCGGCCGGCGGGATGATCCAGTAGGAGAGCGCGTTGAGCCGCGGGAAGGCCATGTCGCGGGCGCCGATCATCAGCGGGATCAGATAGTTTCCGAAACCCGCCAGGACCGGCAGGATCCACAGGAAGATCATCAGCGTCCCGTGGTTGGTCATGACCTGGTTGAAGGTCGACCCGTCGAGCAGGTCCGTCGCCGGCGTGGCCAGCTCGGAGCGGACCAGCATCGCCAGCGCCCCCCCCAGGATGAAGAAGAGGAAGCTGGTGACGATGTACTGAACGCCGATGACCTTATGGTCGGTGTTCCACCAGAAGTAGCGGCGCCAGCTCACCGAGGCAGAGGCAGTCGTCATCCGTCCGATCTCCTGTCCGTCACGGCTGATCGAGCAGGAAGGCCGCCAGCCGTTCGATCTGGTCCGGCGTCAATCTCTGGGAGAAGGTCTTCGGCATCAGTCCCGGAGGGAAGCCGGGAGCGATGAAATCGTCCGGAGCAAGGATCGACTGGACGACGTAGTCCTGCGCCGTCAGGCCGGGCAGCCGCGTCGCCGCCACCGCCGCCATCTCGTCGAGGGGCGGGCCGATCGTCGCCGTCGTGCCGGCCGACGCCAGTGTGTGGCACGCCCCGCAGCCCATCGTCAGGAAGATCTGGGCCGGATCGTTGGCCATCGCCTGCTGCTCGGCCAGCCAGGCGGCGAAGTCTTCCGGCGACTCGACCACGACCTCCGACGTCATGACGGCGTGGCCGGCGCCGCACAGTTCGGCGCAGCGGATCGGGAAGCGCCCGATCTCGATCGGCGTCATCACCAGCTCGGAAATCTGCCCGGGCGTGGCGTCGAGCTTGGCGCGGAAGGCCGGCACCCAAAATGAATGGATGACGTCTTCCGACGAGATCTGGAAGACCACCGGTTGGCCGACGGGCAGGTGCAATTCGGTCGTGGCCAGATCGGTCTCGGGATAGCGGAACTGCCAGGAGAATTGGCGGCCGACGACCTCGATCACGCGCGGCCCCAAACCGGGGACTTCGATGGCGGCCAGCACCTGGAACGAGTAGAGACCGATGACGACGACGATCGCCGCCGGGATCAGGGTCCACAAGATTTCGAGCGAGGTGTTGCCGTGCACCGCCGGGCCCGGGCGATCATCGCCGGCCTGCCGGCGGAAGCGGATGACGGCGAAGACCAGCGCCCCTTCCACCAGCAGGAAGATCACGGTCGAGATGCCGAGCAGGATGCGGAACAGCTGATCGACGGCGACGGCCCGCGTCGAGGCTTCCGGCGGCATGAGGTTGGCCTGGGTGGCCACGGCGAAGCCGGCGCCGATCAGCACGATGCCGACGATGGCCGAGAAGAAGAGGGTCCGTTCTCTCACGTCCGTCCGATCTCCGTCGACGCCTCACCCGGCGCGGCCGCAGGAACCGAGCGCCCGGTGGGGGCGCACGCTTCCGTCATCTCGGTTGTAGGGGGCGGTCCATCAGGGAGCCCAGGGCGCCGATTGTACCACCGAGGCTGTGGTCAGTGGTTCGTGGACAGTGGACGGTGGTAGGACACGTCTCGGAAACGGGTCCCCGGTCCCTGAACACCGGCCACAACCACGGACGGCTGCTCCTACAGATCGACGCAATAGCCGACGGCAACCGTCCCGGGACCGGTGTGGGTGCCAATCGCCGGGCTGGCCCAGGACAGAATCGACTCGACCGGCGAGAAGCGGCCTTTGGCCTGCGCCAGCAGCTCGGCCGCATCCGATTCGGCGGCGGCATGCATCGCAGCAATCCGCATCTGACCGTGGCCTTTCACCTTCTCCTCCAGCAAATCCATCATGCGAGCGAGAGCCTTGGCCTTCGTTCGGATTCGTTCCAGCGGCTCAATCCGGCCATTCTCGACATGCAGCAGCGGCTTCATGTTGAGCGCCGTTCCGAGCAGGCGCTGGGCGCCGCCGATACGCCCGCCGCGATGCAGAAACTCAAGCGTGTCGACGACCAGCATGGTCCCGGTGTGGTCCTTCGCCTGGTGAGCGTAGGCCGCGACCTCGGCCAACGAGCGCCCGGCCGCCACCTGCCGCGCCGTCATCAACACCTGGAAGCCGAGCGCCATTCCGGCTTGCATCGAATCGACAATCTCGATCTGGGCCCCGGGGAATTCCTTCTTGGCCTGCTCGGCCGAATCGATCGAGCCGGAGAGCTTCGTCGAGACCAGGATGGCGATGATCGGGCGGCCGGCCGCCACCAGGGGGGCGAATATCTTCTGAAAGGAGGCCACCGTCACCTGGGAGGTCGTCGGCATCGTAGGCGACGTCTTGAGACGGGCATAGAACGCGTCCGGCATGATGTCGACCCCGTCTTCCAGGGTTTTACCGTCCCAAATGACGACCTGGGGGCCGACAAAGATCCCGTACTTGGCAACCAGTTCAGCCGGGATGACGCTGGTGGAATCGGTGACAAGCGCAATTGGGGCCACAGGCCTCCTCCTTCAGGATGGCGCGGGACGGGTCGGAGACCGTCCCGTTGTGTCTAACCCTGCCGGTGGGTCTCCGTCGCGGCGGCTCAGCGTCCCGTTCCGGATACGTGGCCCGTCTGCCCTGATTCGAGCGCCCAGGCCATCGCGGTGAAACCGTCCATCAAGCCGGGCCTCTTTGATCTTCGGGATCCCGCGGCCGTATCGGGTCCCATTGTTGGCGAGTCCGGCGGCCTTTCGCCGGTGAAATGCCGGGGCGGGAGGCTAGCCGCGGGAGCGCAGCCAGGTAAGCAGCGCCTCCGTGGATCGGGTGTTGACCACCGCTTCCGGCGGGAGCCACGCCCGCCGCGCGACTCCCACGCCGTACCGTCGCAGGCGCAGGTCTTCCGGCCGATGGGCGTCGGTGTTGATGCTGACCAGGCAGCCGACCTGCCAGGCCCGACGGGCATAGGCATCGTTCAAGTCGAGCCGCTCGGGATGGGCGTTGATCTCCAGGGCCACGCCGTGGTCGGCGGCGGCGGCAAAGACCGCCTCCAGATCGATGTCGCTCGCAGCGCGGGATCCGAGGAGACGGCCCGTCGGGTGGCCGATCATGTCGACATGGGGATTGGCGATGGCCTGGAGCAGGCGCCCGGTGATCTGCTCCCGCGGTTGGCGTAAGGAGACGTGCAGCGAGGCGATCACCAGGTCGAGCCCGGACAGCACCTCGTCCTCATAGTCCAACCGGCCGTCGGCCAGCACTTCGACCTCGGCCGCCTGGAGCAGCCGCAGCCCGTCGCCGATCCGCTTTTGGACCCGTTCGATCTCGCGCCTTTGCTGGCGCAGCCGCTCCGGCGTCAGCCCGTTGAGCGCCCCCAGGCTGGGCGAGTGATCGCTGATCACAAGATAGGAGAGGCCGAGCGCCAGGGCGGCTTCGGCCATCGCCGCGATCGTCGCGCGGCCGTCGCTCCAATCGCTGTGGGCATGCAGCTCGCCGCGCAGGTCGGCCTCGGTGATCAGCGACGGCAACCTCCCGGCGGCGGCGGCTTCCATTTCGCCCGAGCCTTCCCTCAGTTCCGGAGGAATCCAAGGCAGGCCCAGCCGGCGGTAGACCTCCGCTTCTTCGGCGCACAGCAGTTCCTTCCCTTCGACCGTCTTCAACCCGTGCTCCGACAGCGACAGGCCGTGCTGCAGGGCGAGCTCGCGCAGCTGGACGTTGTGGGCCTGCGAACCGGTGGCGTACTGCAGCGCGGTCCCGAAGCGGTCGGGGCGATGCACCCAGAGCTGGACGCGCAGTCCGCCTACGACTTCTACGCTGGCCTTGGTGTCCCCCTGCCCCAGCACGCGTTCGATCTCGTCGAAAGCGACGAAGGCCTCTAGAACTTCGCTCGGTTCCTTGGCCGCCACCAGCAGATCGAGGTCGCCGACGGTCTCCTTCCAGCGGCGCACGCTCCCCGCCGGCTCGGCGGCCGACACTCCCGGCAGCGCCCGCAGCCGCTGCGCCAGCCGCTCGGCGATCGGGAGAGCGACCCCGAGGCTGATGCGGCCTGTCTGCCGTTTCGCGAGGCGTTCGATACTCTCCAGGATTGCCGTTTCCGATTTGGCGCCCATCCCCGGAAGCTCGCGAAGCACGCCTTGGCGGGCGGCGGCCTCCAGCTCGGGGACGGTGGTGACGCCGAGCTCGTGCCAGAAACGGGCGGCCTTCTTGGGCCCCACCCCGCTGATCTTCAGGACGTCGATCAGTCCGGCCGGCACATCGTCCGCCAACTCTTCGTAGAAACCCAGCTTGCCGGTGGTGAGCAGCTCCTCGATCTTGGCGGCGATGGCATCGCCGACGCCGGAGATCTCCTTCAGCCGCCCTTCCTTATGAAGATCCTCTAGGCGGCGTCCCAGGGCGCGGAGGCTCTCGGCCGCCCGCCGGTAGGAGATGACCCGGTAGACCGACTCGCCTTTGATCTCGAGCAGATCGCCGATGTTCTCGAAAACGGCGGCGATTTCCTCGTTCGTCAGGGTGGTCAGCCTTTCCGCGCCTCTTGATGGCCGCCTGTGGCCTGTGCTTTGACCGTCGGCGGCGCCGGGGGTCCAGCCCGCGGTGGTCGAAAGACTCGCCACCTTCGGGGGAGAAGCAGGGCGTCAACGGTCAACGGAGAACTGGGGCGATTATACATGCCGGTCCCGGCGAATCCCGCGCCTGCATCCCCGACTCACGCGCCGACACCTCGTCGCGGCCCGGCCGCCGCAACCCATGGACGGCTGCAGGGTTAAATGTCCAGGAGACCCGCCGGCGGAGTTGGATCGAGGAGGAGAGAATGCCATCGACGTTTGAGTTGTTGTGCGCGGGAATGATCGCCCTGGCCTTCGGGCTGGTGGTCCTGCTCAACGGGTACAAGTTGTTCCTCATCCTGCTCCCGATTTGGGGCTTCTTCTTCGGTTTCGTCTTCGGGGCGCAAACGATGGAGGCCGTCTTCGGCGTCGGCTTCCTGGCGACGGTGACGAGCTGGGTCGTCGGGTTCGTCGTCGGGGCCGCCTTCGCCGTGTTCTCCTATCTGTTCTGGATGGCGGCCGTCGCCATCTTCTCGGGCATGATCGGCTACGCCGTCGGTGTCGGGCTGATGGGCGCCATCGGCCTCGACAGTGGTCTGATCCCCTGGTCAGTCGGCGTGGCCTCCGGTGCGGCCCTGGCCATCGCCGTCGTCAGGCTCAATCTCCAGAAGTGGGTCATCATCACGGGATCAGCGGTCATCGGCGCCGCTGTGATCATCGGGACGTTCCTTGTTTTGTTCGGGATCGTCCCGCCGGTGCTCCTCACCGGCGCCGCCGTGAAGCTCGCCGTGCAGAACTCGGCCTCCTGGTCGATCGGCTTCCTGGCCCTCTTCGTCGCCGGCATTCTGGCGCAGACCCGCACGACACGGACCTACACCCTTATACCGCCACCCAACCGCTGGTAGTCGACTGATCCGGGCAACAAGACGGCCAGGCCGGTGGAGGTCACCATTCGGCCGTCTTTCTTCTCGCCGACGGCCTGTCGCCGGCGGTCACTCGGTCGGCCCTTCCTGTGCCAGCAGCCCGACGATGTACCAGGACGTTGCGTCCCGGGCTGCCCCCAGCCCCAACCGCCGGTAGGCGGGATCGAGAACAACTCCGCGGTTCGCCGAATCCGTCAGCAGTGCTTGAAGCACGAGGCCGAGACGATCGTGACCGTCGGCATCCACCGACAACACCACTTCGGCGACCTGACCGCTGAACCCCTGTGACATCAGTTCGGTAGCGACATCAGTTCCCTGCCCATCAGAGGCGTGGCGCAACAGGCCGCTGGCCGCCAGCGCCTCCGCCCTGGTTTGTGCGATTCGGTCGAGCGGTCGGACACGGAGCAGGGGACCGTGGCCGTCCCCGGCGCGCAGCAGGTTCAGCCGGTCGGCCGCCGCGGCCAGGTCGAGTGTTCCGGTGGCGGGCGCCGTCGAAGCTATCGGGCCCGCAGGGGCAGCTGGCTCCGTGGCCGCCGGCGCGCTGGGCAAGCCGAGGAAGCCGCGGGGGAGGAACGCGGTGGCGGTCGCCGGATCGGGACTCGGCGGCGCCGTCGGGACAATCGGCCCAGGGCTCGCCTGCGAGCAGGCGCCGAGGCAAGCCACTCCAGCGGCGATCAGCACAAGGCGCAGCGAATTGGTCCCTCCCGGGCCGAATTCTACGCCCGGGGCCGACAAGGACGGTTCGCAGCCGGGGTTTCCACCAGGCGGAAGCGGCGGCTCACGCGGGCTCGCCCGATGTATCAGATGCGTGACAATTCCGCGTCGATCGACCCAACGCGGTTGTCCCGGCCGGATCGGCTGTGCTATTGTGGTCGAAACGCGCGGGGCGTTTTCCATGCTCGATTCCCCTCCGGTCGTCCAGGCTATCGCCGTCTACTTGATCGACCGCCCTCGCCTGTCGCTCCCCGAGACCGGGCCTCTCTTCCGTTGGCTCGGAAAGGAGGGCGATATGCGTGCGGACCTGGAGGACCTGATCGGTCCGCACGATCCGGCCTCCATCCGCCTGCTGGTCGACCGCGTTCCGGCCGGCAGCGCCTGGGGCGAGCTGCTCGACGGGCTGAAGAACGAGCGCTACCAGATGGTCGTAACCCATATGGCGCTTCTGTCCTCGGCGCAGCGGCAGCAGCTCATCGGGGTGTGCGCCCTCTCGGGGGCGCAGCTGGTAACCCCGGGAAACGCCATCGGCGCCTCGCAGCCGGTCCCCCGCTCCCCGGTCTGAGCAAGCCCTCACCCATCGTCCTCCCGGCGCCGGCCGACGCCGATACGCGACGGAGGCGGCGGTGTGCGATAATGCCGGCGCCCCGGGCCGGCCATGCACGAAATCGTCGCCAACCTCCACACGCACACGACCTACTCCGACGGCTGGTGGGATCACGCCGCGATCGCCCGTGAGGCGCTGCGCGCCGGACTGGACGTCGTGGCCGTCACCGATCACAACGTGTGGGTCGACGGCTTCGACGGCTATCGTTACGAGGCCGATCGGCGCCTCCTGATGATCACCGGGGAGGAGATCCACGATCCGGCGCGCCAGCCGCAGAAGGACCACCTGCTGGTCTACGAGGCGCGTCGCGAGCTCGCTCCTCTGGCGGGCGACACCGCCCGATTGCTGGAGGCGGTGAACCAGGCCGGAGGGCTCGCCATCCTGGCCCATCCGATCGACCCCGGCGCGCCGGGCCGTCCCGACACCGATCTGTCGTGGACCGATTGGGATCGGGCAGGCTATCACGGCCTCGAGATCTGGAACACCATGACCGAGTTCAAGAGCCTCCTGCGCTCGCGCGCCTGGGCCGCCGTCTACGCCTTCCTTCCAGGGTGGATCGCCCGCGGCCCGTTTCCGGCCGGCATGCAGCACTGGGACCGACTGCTGGCCACCGGTCGTCACCTGACCGCCATCGGGGGCGCCGACGCCCACGCGTTCCCCGGCCGGCTCGGCCCGCTGCGTCGGACGATTTTGCCCGGGTCCTTCCTTTTCCGGTCCATCAACACGCACGTCCTGCTCGACGAACCGCTGCGAGGCGACGCCGACGAGGACCGCCGCCGCCTCTTCCACGCGCTGCGCCGCGGCCGCTGTTTCGTCGGATACGATTTCCCGGCCTCCACCCGCGGCTTCGTGTTCCGGGCGCAGGGCGAACGCGGTACGGCCGAGATGGGAGACCGGTTGCCGGTCGGCCTCGGGACGACGCTCCAGATCCGAACGCCCCGCTCCGCCCGCCTGGTGCTGCTGTGCAATGGCGCGGTCCTGCGCCACTGGGAGTCGGCGGCGGCGGCGGTGGAGGTCGTCAGTCAGCCGGGCGTCTACCGCGTCGAGGCTTACCTGCAGAGCCGCGGCGCGTGGCGCGGGTGGATCTTCAGCAACCCGATCTACCTCACGGCCTGAGGGGCAGCTCCCGGCGAGCTCGAGGCTCGCCGGGAGCTTTCAACCTGGCGGCCTGCTACAATCGCCTCCGCCATGCCCGCCTTCGACCTCCACGCCCCGTTCCGGCCCATGGGCGACCAGCCCGAGGCCATCACGGCGCTCATCGCCGGGCTGCAGCGCGGCGACAAGCACCAGGTCCTGCTGGGGGCGACCGGCACCGGCAAGACGTTCACCATGGCCAACATCATCGCCGCCGTCCAGCGCCCGGCCCTGGTGATGGCCCACAACAAGACGCTGGCCGCCCAGCTGTACGCCGAATTCAAGGACTTCTTTCCGGACAACGCCGTCGAGTACTTCGTCTCCTACTACGACTACTACCAACCGGAAGCCTACGTTCCCCGCCACGACCTGTACATCGAAAAGGAAACCGAGATCAACGAAGAGATCGAGCGGATGCGCCTGTCGACGACAACCTCCGTCGTCTCGCGGCGCGACGTCGTGGTGGTGGCTTCCGTCTCGTGCATCTACGGCATCGGCAGCCCGGAGGCCTACGGCCGGGTGGTCGTCCAGCTGCGCAAGGGCGAGCGCTATCGGCGCAGCGCCGTGCTGCGCCAGTTGGTGGAGAGCCAGTACGAGCGCAACGACGTGCAGCTTCGTCCGGGCGCCTTCCGCGTCCGGGGCGACACGCTGGAAGTCATCCCCGCCTACGACGACCACGGACTGCGCATCAGCTTCTTCGACGAGGAGGTCGAACGCATCACCGAGTTCCACCCCGTCACGGGCGAGCTGCTGGGCGAGCGCGACGAAGCCGCCATCTACCCGGCCAAGCACTACATCACCCAGGAAGACAGGCTCAAGGAATCGCTGATCGAGATCAAGGCCGAGCTCGAGGAACGGCTGGCCTGGCTGCGGTCCAAGGAGAAACTACTCGAAGCCCAGCGCCTGGAGCAGCGGACGCGCTACGACCTGGAGATGCTGCACGAGGTCGGCTACTGCAGCGGCATCGAGAACTACTCGCGCCATCTCGACCAGCGGCCGCAGGGTTCGCCGCCGTGGACGCTGATCGACTACTTTCCCCCGGACTACCTGTTGATCATCGACGAGAGTCACATGACCGTGCCCCAGATCAACGGGATGTACGGCGGCGACCGCTCGCGCAAGGAGAACCTGGTCGAGTACGGTTTCCGTCTGCCGTCGGCGCTCGACAACCGGCCGCTGTCCTTCCCGGAGTTCGAGGCCCGCACCGGCCAGGTGATCTACACCTCCGCCACTCCCGGGCCGTACGAAATGGAACGGGCGTCGCAGGTGGTCGAGCAGATCATCCGCCCGACCGGCCTGGTCGATCCCGAGGTCGAAGTGCGGCCCGTGGAAGGCCAGGTCGACGACCTGGTGGGCGAGATTCAGCGCCGCGTGGCCGGCGGCGAGCGCGCCCTGGTGACGACGCTGACCAAACGCATGGCCGAAGACCTGTCGGACTACCTGCTGGAGCTGGCCGTCAAGGTCCACTACCTGCATTCCGAGATCGAGACCATCGAGCGGGTCGAGATCCTGCGTGACCTGCGCCTGGGGGTCTATGACGTCGTCGTGGGGATCAATCTGCTGCGGGAGGGTCTCGACCTGCCGGAGGTTTCGCTGGTGGCGATCCTGGACGCCGATAAGGAAGGTTTCCTGCGATCCGCTACGGCCTTGATCCAGACGATCGGGCGCGCCGCGCGCCACCTGCACGGCAAAGTCATCATGTACGCCGACCATGTGACCGAGTCGATGCAGAAGGCGCTGGACGAAACGAACCGCCGCCGCGCCAAACAGGTCCGCTACAACCAGGAACACGGCATCGAGCCGGTCTCGATCGTCAAGGCCGTTCGCGATCTCACGGATCAGGTCACGGCCCAGGCCGTCGCCGAGCCGCGCGCCGAGTACCGGGCGGGACGGCCGGCGGACTTGCCCAAGGAAGAGCTGACACGCGTGGTCCAGGGCCTGGAGCAGCAGATGCAGGCGGCGGCCGAGGCGCTCGAGTTCGAGAAGGCGGCGGCGCTGCGCGACGAGATTTACGACTTACGCCAGGTCCTGGCCGACCAGGAGAACCTTCCTCCCTGGCAGCGGGCGCGGGCCCTTTCCGCACGGCGCTAGGGTCGCTCCCTTTGCGGCCGCTCAATCAGCTCCCACCCCGCAGGTCCTCTCGCAACATGTCGTCCGCTGATGCGGGGAGGGGGACGGGGTGGGAACAAACACGGCTACGGCACGAGATGAGAGACGAAGGAAACTCGGGGTAGACCCCCGCAGATTCCTCCGTCCGATCAACTCTCGTTGAACGCCGGGAAGCTGATCGTGACCACCGCCCCGCCCTCCGGGCGGTTGGCGACGCGGATCTCCCCTTCCTGCAGCTCGACCAGCCGGCGCGCGATCGCCAGCCCCAACCCGGTCCCGCCTCCGGCGCGCGCCCGCGCCGCATCCGCCCGATAGAAACGATCGAAGACGCGCGGCAGCGCCTCGGCGGAGATGCCCTCCCCTTGATCGGCCACGGCCACGACGACTCGATCGGGCGCCGCTTCGTGTCCGAGGCGCACGCGTACTTCATGGCCGCGCCCGGTGTGACGGATGGCGTTGCTCAGCAGGTTGCCCAAGACCTGCTCGACCCGCATGGGATCGACCAGGGCCATCGCCGACTCCCCCTCCAGGCGCAAGGTGACGCCGGCCTCGTCGGCCTGCTGGGAATAACCGTCGACGACCCGGCGAACCAGCGGCAGCAGCTGGCACGCCACCCGATCCAGTCGGAGCTGACCCCCGTCGGCCAGCGCCAGCGTTCGTAGATCCTCGACGAGCCGGTTGAGCAGGCGCGCCTGATCCAGCACGGGCGCGAAGTTGGCGGCGTTCGCCGGATAGACGCCGTCGGCCAGCGCTTCGACGTTGGCCTGCAGAACCGCCAGCGGGTTGCGCAGCTCGTGGGCGATGTCGGCGGTCAGGTCGCGGCGGAGCTGCTCGGCGCGCTGAAGATTCTCCGCCATCTGATTGAACGCCGTCGACAGCTCCCCGACCTCGTCCTGGCTGCGCACGGGCACCCGCCGGCTGAGGTCCCCGCCGGCCAGGGCGCGTGACGCCTCGGTCAGCTCGCGCACGGGCCGCAGCAGTCCCGAGACGACCATGCCGCCGGCGACCACCGCCGCCAAGGCCGTCAGGCCGGCGACGAGCCAGGTGCCGCGCGTCAGGCGGCCGATCAGACTCTCGCCGAGCGAGCTGGCCGACGGGCCGGCCACCAGGAGAAAACCGACTGTTCGATCATCGACCACGATCGGAGTGCCGGCCGAAAGGTCGGACGTCGAAAGGCGCCGGCCGCGCGGCAGGGCGCCGGCGATGACCCGGCCGTCCGCACTCGAGAGGCTGACTTCGGCGGCCATCGCCTCGACCGGCCCCGCCGTCCCCGGGCCCTGCCCCATGCCGCCCATCATGCGGTTCCAGGCGGAAGGCGACGACAGGAGCGGGACCACGCCCTCCCACGATCCGTGCCGGCGATAGTAATCCGCCAGGTCTTCCGCCAGCAGCGTGCTGTCCGTCATCCCGCCGCGGAACATGAACCCGCGCACTTCGCGCGCCGCCGCCCGGTTCGCCAGGATGGAGAAGGCCAGCAGGGCCGCCAGGACGACGAAGCCGAAGGCGAGCATGACTTTCCAGGCGAAACTGAGTCGGAGAGAAGGGACCGAGCTATTCATCCGAGAACCGGTAGCCGACGCCGAAGACGGTCTGGACGTAACGCGGGCGGCGCGGGTCGGGCTCGATCTTGGCTCGCAGGTTCTTGATATGAGCGTCCACCGTCCGCTCGTAGCCGGTGTAACTGTTGCCCTGGGAAGTCTCCAACAGCTGCAGGCGCGAGAACACGCGCCCCGGCTCGCGCACCAACGCCGCCAGCAGCCCGAACTCGGATGGCGTCAGCTCGACCCGACGGCCGGCGACGTCCACCAGGTGGCGTGTCAAGTCCATGACGACATCGCCGGCCTGCAGGACCGCCGCCGCCTCCGGCGCCTGGCCCGCCCGGCGCAGGACGGCCCGCACTCGGGCCACCAGCTCCTTCGGGCTGAACGGCTTAACGATGTAGTCGTCGGCGCCCAGCTCCAGGCCCACCAGCCGGTCGGCCTCGTCGACGCGCGCCGTGACCATGATGATCGGCACGTTCGAGTCCCGGCGCATGGCCCGGGCCACGTCCAGCCCGTCCAACCCCGGCAGGTTGAGGTCGAGCAGCACGAGATCGGGCGGCGTGTGCTGGAAACGAGAGACGGCCTCCGGACCGGTGGAGGCCGTCTGAACGCGAAAGCCAGCTCGCTCGAGATAGTCCCGAAGGACCCGCACGAGCTCGACCTCATCCTCGACCAGCAGGACCGTCGGGCTCACGGGCGCATTATACCCAGGGCCTACGGCCTGGGCTCATCGGGCATGCCGGGCTCGATGCGCTCGCTCCGGCCGGTCCGGGCCAGTGCTGCGATCCCGGCTACCAGGAGGACGCCCAACCCGAGGCTCAGGATCGGGCCGAGGAAGCCGTAGCCTCCAAACGAGTGAAAGCCAACTCGTCCCCCCATCATTCGCCCTCCCATCGGTCCGATCATTCCCCAGGCCGGACCGGACAGCAGCCAGTAGAGCTGGAGGCCGAAGTTGAAGAGCAAGGCTGCCAGTACGATGATCGCCAGGACCATCAGCGTAGTTCGCAGTGTCCTATCCATGTGAGCGTTCTCCCTGTTTGGCAGTGTCGAGTCGACGCGGGCCGTGCGTCAGCGGCGGCCGAACGAGCCCCAGCCCATCGGGCCGCGGAACCGCTGATCTCCCCAGCCGCGGCGCATCCCGGCGAGCATCCGGAGAGCGGCCGGATGGTCCATCATCCAGTCGGCTTGCTCTTGAGTCAGCACGCCGTCCTCGACGGCGGCGGCGAGGGCCATCGAGCGGGCCTCTTCCAGTAGAGCGGGAAGGGCTTCCTCGGTCACGCCTTGTTCCACGGCGATCTCGGACAGCACCTGCCCGTCCGCCAGCCCGGCTTCCAGCTCCTCGACCGTCAAGCTGAGACTCCCAGCCAGCGCTTCGAAGACATAGTCGTGCAGTTCCCCTCCGAACCGCAGCCTTCCCATGCCGCCCTGCTGGAGGCCGGCCATGCGGCCGCCCATGAACGCCCGGTACTCGGACGTCCCGGAATCGCGCCCCACGGTTGCGGCGGCTTGCGAAGCCGCAAATGCCGCTCCTCCGAGCACGAGGCCGATCGCCGCCACGGCGATCCCTGCTCCGATCAACCACTTTCTCATCTTCGTCGTCCTCCTTTTGCCGACCCGGCTTGATACCGGGCCGACTGCATAGAGATGAGCCTAACGGCCGGGTTTGAAGAACCCGTGAAGACCACGCGAAGACGGACCGCAGGTTGTGCCCCGGCGAACGGCGTCTGCTTCTCCCCGGGGCGCATCGCCGTCCCTAAGAAGGGTTTGCGGCGAGTTCTCGCGGACTCGGGCTCGACCAGGCTCTGACATTCTGTTTCCCGACTGCGCGGCCGGCAGTCTGCCTCGGGGCAGACTGCCGGCCGTCCGACTCATTTTCGGCAATGTGCCGTTTACGGGCTTTGCGGGCTATTCCCGAAGCCGCCCAACCCCGAACACTCGCCGTGCCGCATCTGGGCGCGCTGGCCGAGCATCTGGCGGACCTGAGTTCGTTCGATCAGGCCTTCCGCCACCGCGTTCTCGAACACGGTTCGGCGGGCCTCGGTCCATTCGAGGCGGAACTCGTCCGCGCTCAACCCCTCGTCCAGAGCGACCTGCCAGAGCGTCTTGCCACTCTCGAGGCGGGCTTCAAGGTCGGCCGGTTCCAGGCCGAGCACTCCCGCTGCCGCTTCGATCATCAGGTCGTGCAGCGGGCCTTCCCCGTCACCCTGGCGCCAGCCCGGGCCGGGCGGAGCTTCCTCGCCCGCGGCAAATGCCGGGACGACGACTCCGACGGCAAGGGCCATGACCAGACCAACGATCCACAGACTTTTTTTCATTCGAGTACCTCCTCGGTTCTCTTGGGTTTGCCGGGTTCTCTCCCAGCGTCAAGAGCGTAGGCGGCGCGAATGAAGATCCCGCGAAGGCAGGTCGAACGTCTTGTGAACCTGTTTCCAGGCAGGGTCCGTTGACCTGCGGTTCGAGCTGCCGGCGAGAGGTGTCTGGAGCGACGGAGACGACTACGAGGGGGATGAGCCGCCGCGTGTTTGCGGCAGCCGAACTCGAGGCGCCCCTGGTGCGACTCGAACGCACAACCTACGGATTAGAAGTCCGGCGCTCTATCCATTGAGCTACAGGGGCCGAGATGATTGTAGGCGGGAATCCCCCGCCCGGTCAAATTCCTCTCTGGGAACCACAGGGGCGGGTCTGAGACCCGCCCCTTCCTCGATGACGACGATGGGCCCGGGCATGGCATCTACCGAGACACGCTCGACGGTGGCCGCAGCCTAGCCGTCCTCGAGAATCGGCCGAATGCCCTTGAAGACGCGGGGCGCCGAGAGCGTTCGCAAGATGGTCTGGGCAGGACGCCCCAGGCGTTGACTCAGCTCGGCGGACGAGATGGGCGCGTTGCCGTTGGCCAGCAGCATGCGGAAGACCGAGTCGACCAGTGTGTTGTCGGGAGTGAGATAGCCCGGCTGACGGGCGCAGTGACTCATCAGGACCTGCTGCAGGCCGCCGATCCGCCGCACCTCGGCCGTATCGGGATCGACGAAGTCGAAGGCCAGCTCTTCCTCCCCGGAGGCTACCACCTGCTGGTGTTCGGGACACAAGTAGTCCCGCAGGAAGACTTCGACGTCGCGGTTGGCGCGCCGCCACCACTCGTAGTCAATGTGGAACTTCGTATCGAGCGTCGGCCGCAGGAGCAGCGGCGGCTGGGACGGCTGGCTCACCGCAGATCGCCCTCGGCCGCTTCGCTGCGCCGCCAATACAGATCGCCGACATACTGGAAGGCGCGGTTCTGGAGGAGCTGGGTGAAGACCGCCGCCGGAGACGCCCGCACGAGCACGTTCACCCCCGAATACAACGACTCGGCGTGGACCGCGGTTTGCGGGTTGAGCTTTGCCAGCTCGAGACAGACGTCCTGCACCTGGCGGGCGAAGGGTTCGCGGCGCTGGCGACCGCTCGACCAGGCCGCGTCCAGCGCAGCCGGATCGCTCAGACCGACGATCATGCGCTCCTCGTAGGAGGTCCCCACCGTCTGTTTCGACATCGTGAACCCGACCGCCCCATCGGGCCGGACGACGACCGTCCGGATCCACTCGCTGCGGCGCCGGCGTTCGGCGGCTTCGACGATGACCTCCCCGGGCGCCTCTCCACGACGGATTCGAATCAGGCCTCCGGCGGGGACATCGTAGCGCCGGTACCACTCGTCCAACCCGCAGACATAGCGCGGAGCCCGCACGACCCAGCCGGGGAACCGATCCCCGCTGTGCCCGTCGACCAGAATGAAGCGTATGCGGGGCGCTTCGTAGGCCGTGGGGAAAAGCGGCCGCAGACGCGACGAAAGGGGCAAGGCGCCCACGCGCCAGTGGGGAAACAGCAGCGGCAGGACGACTTCGTCCGGCGTCTCGGCGGGCTCGGGGAGCGGCGAGAGCTCGTCGTCGAGCGAGGCTTCCAGGGCCAATAGATCGGCGGTGAAAGCCGTTCGATCCTCCTCGGCGGCCAGGGGTTCGAGGCGCGCCGGAATATAGAGGACTTCTGGAGGTTCGAGGCGCCGCAGGTACCACAGCACCTGCCCGGCCGGACCGACCTCGTCGAAGCGCTCGTCCTGCTGCAGCGCGTAGTCCAACGAAAACTGTGCCAGCGCCGGATCGAACGTCTCCGGCAGCTCGACGTGCGCCAGAAGTTCACGGGTCGGCAGCGGGCCGCCGGCGTTGACGTCGAGAACGGCCTCGGCCAGGTTGAGGTGACCCTGGTGGATTTCGGCCAGCAGGGACGCCGGGAACCACCGGCCGGCCAGGCGGACGATGTCGCTCGTCTGGCCTAGGCGATGGTCGAGGGCTTCGGCAATGGCCTTGCCGTGCCGCGCCAGAGCGCCTTCGACACCGTCCTCCGCTTCGGTCTCCGGATCTGGTTCGGGGACGTGGTTCAACTTGTGCTCCGCCAGACCAGCGGCAAACTCGCGCGTCGCGCCGTTGTCTCCGAAGCGGACCTCGATCACGCGGAACGTCCCCAGATCGGGATTGGCCCCGGCCCGTTCTCCGACGACGACCCCGATGGCACCGTCGATGGCCGGGAAGCTCAGTCGCGTCCCGATCGCATATGTGTCGCCGGGAAGGTAGTCCGGCGCCGGCGCTTGCGGAGAGGCCGTCGCCTCGCGCGACGCCGCCAACCGCCGCTCGACGACGGCCCGCGCCATCTCCTCCGTCGTCTGAGGGACTTCGCGCTCGAGCAGCAGGTTGTAGACGACTTCCAGGTCGCCGTCCTGCACCTGGAATCGAGTCCAGTCGATTGGGCGAGTAAGCTCAGGGGTCAAAGGTATGCCGTGCAAAGCGTACGGACGCGGGCGCGCATTATACTACAGGCGATGAACCCGTCAGGGCAGCCGCCGGTCGCGATCGTCAGGGACTTGAGCCGGGCGCAGGCCGAGGTCCTTCGGGGATGCCTCGAGGCTCAGGACATCGCCGTCGTGCTGTCCCAAGAAGCCGTCGGCTCGGTGATGCCGGTGGATGTCGGAGCCTTCGGTCAGGTGGATGTCCTCGTCCCCGCGGAGCAGGCCGCCCGCGCTCGCGAGATCCTGGACGAACTTGCCGCTCAGCCCCCGGATTCCGACGAAGGATAGGTCTGGCTCGTCCAATCCAGCGGCTGGACCGGCACGCCCCCCACCCAGACTTCCCAATGAAGATGAGGCCCGGTCACACGGCCGGTATTTCCGACCATCCCGATCAGCTGCCCGGTCTCGACCCGGTCTCCAGCTTGCACGAAAAGCTGCGATTGATGCAGGTATCCGGTGTACACGCCCCATCCATGATCGATGTAGGTGGCGTTGCCGCGGACCGTCAGGAGACCGGAGAAGGCGACCACCCCCGGAGCCGGCGCATGGATCTCGGTGTCCTTGTTGCCATAGAGGTCCAGGCCGGCGTGATAGTAGTTCCACCCGAGATTGTTGTAGTTTCGCCGCGAACCGAAGAGCGAGGGGAAGGTCTCGTAGTAATCGGTCGGAAACTGAAACGGGCCCTCCCACAGCCGCAGCGGGCTAGCCGGCGCGACCACGACCGCGATCCGGTCGTCCTCGGGCACGGTGTTGGCCGGATCGAGGGTCTCGGCCGGAACGGTCACGTACTCGCTGTGGTAGTCTTCGGCTTCGATCCGTATCGGCTGGACGAAGCTGAACGGCTGGCCGGAGGCGGGAGTGAAGGTGAACGCCAGGTCGACCAGCCCGGGTTCGGCCAGCGCGTGAATCCCCTGCAGCGCGATTCGGGAGAGCGAGTCGGCGGCGGAAGACACGAAGTTGAGTGGCGTTTCCCCTAACGCCCCGCTGACCTGGCCCTCCTCGGTCAGGATCACTTCGACGACCTCGGTGTGGCCCTGCCCCGGCCGCTCCGGAGTGAGCGACAGGGAGGCGATCTGCTCCGGGAGCGCGTCGGTCGCGCCCGACCCTCCGGGCAGAAAAATCCCGTTCTGCGGAACGATCCAGGTCCGCCCAACGGCGCCGTTGATCTCCTGCAAGTGCCAGGGGTTCAAGCCGGCCCGGGCGGCCACGTCGAGCGCGCCGGTCTGCGCTTCGCCGACCGTCAGCTCCGCCTGGAGTGAGCCGGATTCGCCTTCCGAGACCGGGACGATCAACGGCTGGCCGACGTACAGCCGAGCCGGGTTCACCAGGCGATTCAAGCGGGCCAGGTCGGCCGCCTCGACTCCGAAACGCAGCGCCAGGCTACGCAAATCCTCTCCTGCAGCAACGGGAATCGTCTCCAGGACGCCGCCGATTCCCTCGTAACCGGGAAGACGAAGCTGCATGCCGGGGACAATCGCCGATGGATCGGCCAGGGCATTGGCGGCCGCCAGGTCATCGACGTCCACCCCGAAGCGAAGGGCGATCCCGATCAGGGTGTCGCCTTCCTGTACGATGTAGACCGGCCCGTCGGACTGGGCGGCGGCCGGCCCGGGAAGGGACAGGGCGCACAGCAGGGCCACGGCGAGACCGGCGCGGCTAAGCGACCGCATCGACAAACTCCAGGACGTCGCCGACGGCGACATGCTCCAGCGCTTCGGGCAGGGCTTCGAGGGTAAAGCGCGCCGCCGCCTTGGGCACGTAGACGCGCCACGGCTCGGCCAGGCGCGTGTCGACCACCTTCCCTTGCGCGTCGAGCCATACCACGCCCAGGTCAAACAGCATCCCGAACATATGGATGGCGGTGGCCCACCGTCCCTGGCGCGGCTCGACCAGCAGCAGGCCCGTGCCGGCCGGGAGCGCCCGGCTCAGGCTGAGACCGCGCAGTCTGCAACCGAAACTCGAACACCAGCGCGCCCGTACGACGGGCGCCTGGCCTCGGCTCCGATTGCGAATCTCGACCCACTTCGACACTCGCGTGCCTCGCATGAAAACGGGGCGACTCGCGCCGCCCCGGACTAGCGTCCCGTTCCGTAAACAGCCGGATCATGTCTGTCCGTGGTGCTAAGGGGTTGAGCCTTTCGTGTGGACCGCCACCACCGAGCTCGGTCGTTCCCAGGCTCGAACGCCTTTCTCGACATATCCCCGGAACGGGACACCACCTTCTTCGCGTCCCTCGGCTCAGTCGTTTTCGCCGAGGATCTTGGCGATGCTCTCCAGCAGCTCCTGAGGCCCGAAAGGCTTGGTGATGTAGTCGTCGACCTTGGCGATGTGCAGGCCGAGGACCTTGTCGATCGACTGGGCCTTGGCCGTCACCACGACGACCGGGATGTGCCGCAGGGCTTCATCGGCCTTGATCTGCTGATAGACCTCCCAGCCGTCCATATCCGGCATCATCAGGTCCAGCAGCACCAGATCCGGCTTCTCACGCCGGACGGCTTCCAGGCCTTCCACGCCCCCGTTGGCGCCGATGACTTCGAACCCCTTGCGCCCCAGGATCAGACGCACCAGGTCGATCATCTCGGGTTCGTCTTCGATGCAGACGACGCGCTTCGCCTGCGATTCCATCCTCGCCTCCGGGCGGAGTTCCGAGTTTGGGAGTGTACCATACGCGCTGAAGGGCGCAACCGAGGCGGGAGCCGCTCCCCCGGCCCGGCCGGATCAGCGACCTTGCGGACGACTTGCAGTCGGCGCGCGCGGCGGGGCCAGGGTGTAGGTCGGCTGTAAGAGGACAGCGAGCCTTCCGGTGCTAGCCTGATATCGAACGATGCGACCTGCAGCCGGAAGGGAGTTCGTCATGGCCGGGAAGATCGAAATCGAGCAGCTCATGCGAGAAGCGTTGCAGCGCGGAAGGGCGGCCGAGCGCGTGAAGGGACTGGCGGCGCTTTCGCTGGTCGTACGGGAATACCCCGACAACCTGGTGGCCTTCCTGTGGCTGGCCCCGTGCGTGAGCCGACCGCAGGCCAGGGTCGCCCGGGCGAACCCCAGCGGCTCGGCCTCGCGGCGAGGCAGCTGAACGTTTCTCTCGTAAACCACGGCCGCCCTCTCGGGCGGCCGTTTTGTTTGCACATGAGCCTGGCGGCAATAGACCATCTTGTGGCCGCACATCGTAGGGGCACGGCATCTCTCGCTCCGCTCGGTACCTTGTGCCGTGCCCCTACGCACGCCTCACCGATCAGCCCCTTCGCGGGGCCCGCCCGCCCTGATGACCCACTCAGGACTCGAACCTGAAACCAACTGATTAAGAGTCAGCTGCTCTGCCAATTGAGCTAGTGGGCCGCGAGATCATTATACCAACCGCGCCCCTTCCGCCTGCGCGCGCCGCGCCTCACTGGCCGAACATCTCCAGGAGTACCGGGTTGATGCGCGACCAGTCCGGCGCCAGCACCTGCGCGCCGGCGGCGGTGGTGAAGCCGGAGACCATCTCCCGTCCAATCACGCGGTCGTCGATTCCGCCCGGCCCCGCTCGCAGCAAAGCGAAGCCCAGGCGTGGCCATTGCCAGATGGGCACATCGGTGTCGACGGCGGCCAGCAGCGCCAGCAGGGCGGACGGCCAGCGCGGCCAAGTGCCCGGGCTCGAAGCGGCGCGCAGCACCGACCTCAGGAAGATCTGACCGCGCTCCATCCGGAAGAAATCATCGCTCCCTTGCCGATCCCGGACGAACGCCAGGGCCTCGGTCCCGTCCAGGACCACCGGGCCAGCGGGGTATCCCGACATCGGCGCCGGCAGATCCACCACCACACCACCCAGGATGTCGACAAAGCGCGCGAACACGCCGAACTCGATCTTCAGGAAGCCGTCGACGTCGACGCCGAAGTTCGTCCTGACCGTCTCCACCGTCGCTGCCGGCCCCGTCCCGGGCGTCTGCGCCTCCGCCAGGAAGAAGGCGGCATTGATCCGATTGGGCCCGCTCCCGGGGATCTCGACCCACAGGTCTCTTGGGATCGAGAGCATCCCAACGTAGGGTCGGAGCGGGTCGATCGTCGTCAGGATCAGGGTATCGCTGCGCGCCGCCGCCGAGGCCTCCGCCGGCCGCCGGTCGGTACCGATGATGAGCACGTTCGTCCGTATCGGTGCCAGCAGATAGGCGGCTGCCAGCAGGCCCAGCAATGCGCCGGGAAGGACCATCGCCCCACGCAGGCGCGGCGCCCTCAGCCGGGGCGTATGAGGTTGAGTCTCGCGCAGGGGGGCGGGGAGAGTGGGCCGCGTGTCTTCTGCGGCCGAGAGGTTCATGCCGCCCGATTCTATCATCCCCCGGGCGGCGCGGCACGCCTGCGTTCGAGCGCCCGGCAGGCGGCGCACCTTCGATACCCGCGACAGCTACGCAACCTCATGCGGTCCGCGGGCGAACCCTGCTAGAATCGCTTCGATGGCGCTCGACCGTCCCCTCGTGCGGGCTCCCGAGTTCCCTCCCGTTGAGTGGCTCAACACTCCCGCCCCTCCCAGCCTGGCCGAGCAGCGTGGTCGGGTGCTGCTTGTCGACGTGTGGGATTTCACCTCCATCAACTGCCTGCGCACGCTCCCCACATTGCGCGATTGGCACAGGCGCTATGAGGATTCCGGGCTGGTGACCCTCGGGGTTCACACGCCGGAGTTTCCCTTCGCCCGCGACTCGGAGACGGTCCGGCGCGCCGTCGGCCGCCTGGGGATTCGATGGCCGGTCGCACTGGATGACCGCCAGCAGATCTGGACCGCCTTCGCCAATCGGGTCTGGCCGACGGTCTACCTGATCGATCGGGCGGGCACCATTCGCTTTCGCCGCGAAGGTGACGGCGGATATCACGAGATCGAAGCCGCCATCCGCGCCCTGCTGGCCGAGTCGGAAGCGGGCCAGGCCGCGCTGCCGCCGCCATTGACCTCCGACCAGGACCGGCCTGGCGGCGCGGTCTGTCTTCCGGCGACGCCCGAACTTCAGATCGAGGCGATCGACGGTCCCCTGCCGGAGGATGAAGCCACTTCCCTGGCCATCCCGGAACGCCGGGCGGAGGGGGCCTTCTATCTCGAAGGCGAATGGCGGGCCGTCCGCCGCGGGGTGACGCTCGAATCGGAACGGGGGGAGATCGTCCTCCCCTTCCAGGGCTCCGCCGTCCACGCCGTTATGGCCGCCCCAGGGGATGACCACGGGATCGGCGGGCATGAAATGGCATGGCTCGAAGCCTTGCTCGACGGCGAGAGCGTGCCGTCGGGGTCTTTCGGCCAGGACCTTCAGCGGCGTGAAGGCGCCACCTGGCTGAGAGTAGATGTGACGCGCAGTTACGACGTCCTGCAATCCATCGGGCCCGGGCTCCACGAGCTTCGGCTCCGCCTCGTTTCTCCCGGCACGACGCTCTACGCGTTCTCTTTCGACGCCTGCCTTGCGCCCTCTTCGAACCCCAGGAGCGAAACGTGTTGAGACCCGTCTTGCTGTATTTGTCGAAAGCCGTCTGGGCCCGCCGCGTCGTGACCGGATGGGGTTTCGCCCGCCGCGCCTCGTCGCGCTTCGTCGCCGGCGAGTCGCTCGAGGCCGCCATCGGCGCCGTTCAAACCCTGGGGGCGCGCGGCCTGAACGCCACGCTCGACCATTTGGGGGAACAGGTGACGACGGCCGCCGAGGCTCGCGCCGCCGCCGGCGACTATCTCGTCATCCTCGATCGAATCTGCGCCGCCGGAGTCCGTTCGAACGCCTCGCTCAAACTCAGCCAGCTCGGGCTGGGGGTCGACACGGAACTCTGTCGCGACAACTTGCGGCAGATCGTCCGCAAGGGGGCCGAGTGCGGGATCTTCATCCGGATCGACATGGAGGATTCCGCCACGGTCGATCGGACGCTGGACATCTACCGCAGCCTGGCCGCCGAACGGCTGACCGACGTCGGCCTGGTGCTGCAGGCCTATCTCTTCCGCACTGAGGACGACCTGCGCTCCCTGCTGGCCGAAGGCGCACGCATTCGCCTGTGCAAAGGGGCCTACCAAGAACCGCCGACGATCGCCTTCGCCAAGAAGGCCGACGTCGACCGCAACTACGACCGCCTGACGTCGATGATGATCGCCGCCTCCCTCCAGACCGGCAGCGAGCCGTCTTCCGCCGATGGCCGCCTCCCGGCCCGGACGGCGCTGGCCACCCACGACCCGCGGCGCATCGAGTTCGCCCGCCAGGAAGCGGCCCGTCTCGGGCTGCCGCCACGCGCCCTGGAGTTCCAGATGCTGTACGGGATCCGCGCCGATCTGCAACACGCCCTGGGCGCCGAAGGCTATCCGGTGCGGATCTACGTCCCGTATGGGACGGAGTGGTATCCCTACTACATCCGCCGGCTGGCCGAGCGTCCGGCGAACGTCTGGTTCTTCCTTTCGAATCTGATCCGAGGTTGAGCCGGGACCGGGCCGCCCTGCGCCTCTCCGCCGCCGCGCCGCCCGGTCCAAGCCGACAGGAGGTCTGCCGTCCATGAACCTGGAGGGGAAGATCGCCCTCGTGACCGGCGGCGCGCATCGCGTCGGCCGGCGCATCGCGCTGGCGCTGGCGCGGCAAGGCTGCGACCTGGTGGTACACTACCATCGGTCGCAGACCGATGCCAAGGCGACGGTTCACGATCTGACCAGGGCCGGCGCGCATGCGGTGGCGATCCAGGCCGACCTGAGCCATCCGGCCGGCATCGATCACCTGTTCGGCGAACTCGATCGGCTGCGGGGCCGACTCGACATCCTGATCAACTCCGCCGCCATTCTGACCCCGGTCGACCTGCTGACGGCCACCTACGCGGACTGGGCATCGACCATGGACCTCAACCTCCGGGCGCCGTTCTTCTGCCTGCAGGCCGCCGCCCGGCGGATGCAGGCGCATGGCGGAGCGATCGTCAACATCTCGGACGTCGCCGGCCAGCGCCCGTGGCGGCGCTATCCCATCCACTCCATCAGCAAGGCCGGCGTCGACATGCTCACCCGCACCGCCGCGCTGGCTCTGGCCCCCGCCATCCGCGTCAACGGCGTCGCTCCCGGCCCGGTCGAGAAGCCGACTCGCATGCCGGACGATCGCTGGGCCGAAATCGGACGCGCCGTCCCGCTGGGGCGCACCGGGAGCGGTGACGACGTCGCCGCGGCGGTCGTCTTTATCCTGCGCAACGACTACCTGGTCGGCGAGACCATCGCCGTCGACGGCGGCGACCTGATCCGGTGAGGTCATGATCAGCCACAGCGAACTCGAACACCTGCGGCAGCGCCTGAGCGTTGAGGGAGACAAGACGGCCGCCTTCTTCGCCGGACTGGCGCCGGAGATGTGGGAGGCGGCGGTGTACACGACCGGCCCCGGCTGGCACGTGCGCCAGGTGCTGGCCCACTTCGTCTCCGCCGAGCGCTCCTATCTGGATTACATGCGCGACACCGTGGCCGGCGGTCCGGGCGTGCCGCGCGACTTCGACATCGACGCGTTCAATGCCGTCCAGGTGGAAGCGTTGTCCGGTCGAATGCCGGCCCAGTTGCTGGAAGCCTTCCGTGCTGTCCGCCGGCAGACCTGCGAATTCGTGCAGACGCTCCAGCCGCTCGATCTCGACCGGATCGGCTACCATCCGTGGTTCGGAGAAGAGTCGCTGCGCTTTCTCCTGAAGCTGATCTACCGCCATCCGATGCTGCACGTCCGGGACGTCCGTCTGGCTATGGAGACCGGCGCCCCCGTCCCCGACGGCGAGGGCTATGCCAGCTTCGCCCGGGATGACGATCGGACGGGAGGCTGACATGACGTCCGACCGCAAGCAGGCCATCGCCGACAGCATGCGTCAGTCCCACGCCGCGACATGGCCGGTGCTCTCCTCCTTGACCGAGGCCGAGCTGCGCTTGCCGGTCTTCGGCGACGGCGAGGCGCTGTGGTCCATCGGCGACCTGGTGGGGCACCTGGCCGACGCCGAGGGCGGTCTGCTGGGCCAGGTGCAGCGACTTCTGGCCGGCAAGACAACGGTGCCGGAGGATTTCGACCTCGATCGCTGGAATCGCTCGGCGGTGCGCCGCAGCAAGGGCCGCTCCCACCCGGAACTGCTCGACCAGATCCTGAAGGCGCATCAGGAGGCTTTGGCGGCGCTGGCGGCAACCCCCGAATCGGCGCTCGATCAGAGCGGGCGTCACGGCAGCGGGGAGATCCTCACCGTGGAGGGCTTCTTTCGGCGCATGGGCGACCATCGACGCGGTCACACCGCCGATATCCAGCAAGCCCTGAAAAGTCAGAGTCGGCCGGCGTAGGACCTTCGATGGCCGGCCCGCCCATCCCCACTGCCTCCGCCATCCACGATGTCGTCCTGACTCCCCTGGGATCGACGCCGGACGGCCGCCGGGCGATCCTGGCCTTTGAGGACCACCTACTGCGCCGGTTTGGCCGCGTCGAACTCATTCGGCTCGGGCCAGGAGAAGCCTTCCGAGTCTTGCGTGAGATAGCGGATGAAATCTGGGCCCTGCTGGACGGCGCCGCCGATTTCGAGCTGACGGACACGCGCCCGGCCTCACCGACATCCGGCGAGGCTCAGTCCTTCCACGTGGATTCTCCGACTCGGATCCTCGTGCCCTTTGGCGTTCGGCTGCGAGTGAGGCCGGATCCCACGGCATCCCTGTTGCGCATCATGTCGCATTCCGAACGCGAAGATCCTTCGCTGCCGGCGGACGTTTGATGCCCAGCGGGCGCCAGCTGCGGCTCTTCTTTCTCCTGTCGCGTCCCTGGTTTCTCCTGGGCGCAGCCCTGCTCTACGCGCTCGGGCTGGCGATGGCCCACTATCTGGGCGAGACGGTCCAGACCCGGCTGGCTGCCGAGGGTCTGGCGCTGGTACTGGCGTTGCAGCTGACGGTACACTACCTCAACGAGTACTTCGATGCCGAGGCCGACGCCGCCAATCCGAACCGGACGCCGTTCAACGGCGGGAGCGGCGCCATCGGCAAGGGCGGGTTATCGCGTGTGACGGCGCTCCAGGCAGCCGTCGTGGCGTTGGCCTTTGTGGCCCTGCTGCTGACGGCGATGCTGATCCGCGGCGAGGCCACCAGCCTGGCCTGGGTCATCATCGCCCTGGTTCTGCCGGCTTCCCTTTTCTACAGCGCCCCACCCGTGCGGCTGGTGTCGTCGGGCTACGGCGAGTTCATCGCGGCCTTGATCGTCTCGGCGATGGTCCCGACTCTGGCCTTCACGCTCCAGACCGGATCGATGCATCGCTTGCTCTTCCTGGCGACGGCGCCGCTGGTGCTGCTCAACTTCGCCATGATCATGGCGATCGAAGTGCCGGACTACGGGACCGACCTCCAGTCGGGCAAACGGACGCTGATGGTCCGACTGGGATGGGAGAACGGGATGCGCCTGCATGACGCCGCCATCATCGGCGCCGTCGTCACGCTGCTGGCAGGGGTCCTGCTCGGGATGCCGGCCCACGTCTCGGTCGGCCTGCTGATCGTGCTGCCGCTGGCGGCGGCGCAGGCCTGGCAGATGGGCCGGGTGCGGCGCGGGGCCAAACCCAATTGGATTCTGCTCACCGGAGGCGCCGTGGCGCTGTATTCGCTGGCAGCCTATTTGACCTTCGCCGGGTTCGCCACGAGCTAGCGTCCCGTTCCGGAAGGTCGCATGAGGATTGGACGGTTCTTCGATAAGAGTTGGCTGGAGGCGCGGTGTCATTTCAAGGAATCGGAGCGGCGAGGGACTAGGCGCGATGACCGGGAGTGAAGCATGGCAGACAAAGTGAGCCCGCATATCTCCGGAACGGGACATTAGCATGCCCGAGTTCCTGCGACTCGTATCGCCGGCCGAAGCGCTCGCCAAATGGTTGAAGGCGCTTCCCGAGAGCGCCTCCCGCGAGATCGAGAACCTCGACACGCCGAGCGCCCTCGGGCGGGTCCTGGCCGAGGACGTCGTCGCCCCGCACCCGCTTCCGTCGTTCGCCCGGTCGACGGTCGACGGATACGCCGTGCGCGCCGAGGATACGTTCGGCGCCGGGCCGAGCGCGCCGTCCTACCTGCGGCTGGTCGGAGAAGTGCCGATGGGCCGCATCTCCGACATCCATTTACAGACGGGCCAGGCGGCGCTGGTCCACACCGGAGGCGCCATTCCGGACGGAGCCAACGCCGTCGTCATGCTCGAGGACACCCAGACGGTCCCCGGCGGCGAGATCGAGGTCCTCGGCGCCCTGGGCATCGGCAAGAACGTCATCCGCCTCGGCGAAGACATCCAGCAGGGCGAGAAAGTCCTGGAGATCGGGCAGCGGCTGCGGCCGCAGGAAATCGGCGGCCTGATGGCCCTGGGACGAACGCGGGTTTCGGTCTTTCGCCGCCCGCGCGTGGCTATCCTCTCGACCGGCGACGAAGTCGTCCCGGCTGAGGCGGAGCCCCGACCGGGTCAGGTCCGCGACATCAACAGTCACACGCTGGCGGCCCTTGTCCTGCGCAGCGGCGGAGAGCCGATTCCATTCGGGATTTTGCCGGATGACCCCGAAGCCCTGTTCCAGGCGGCGCAGGGCGCCAAAGCCTCGTCGGACTTGATCATCATCACCGCCGGTTCCTCCGCCAGCGCGCGCGACAACACCGCCGAGGTGGTTCGGCGCCTCGGATCGCCGGGCGTGCTCGTCCATGGGTTGTCAATCAAACCCGGTAAGCCCGCCATCCTGGGCGTTGTCGATGGAAGCCCGGTGATCGGTCTGCCGGGGAACCCGGTGAGCGCCCTGGTCGTGGCCGGGCTGCTGGTGACTCCGATGCTGCGGCGCCTGGGGGGCGACAACCGGCCCGTGATCGCGGCGGCCATCCCCGCCCGGCTGGCGGTGAACGTCCCGTCGGAGGCCGGGCGCGAGGACTACATCCCGGCGCGCCTGGAAGGCTCGCCCGAGGGTTGGATCGCCGATCCCGTCTTCGGCAAGTCCAACCTGATCTTTACGCTGGTGCGCGCCGATGGTCTCATCCGCATCCCGGCCAATACGACCGGCCTGCCCGAGGGCAGCCGAGTCGATGTAATCCCCTTTGCCTAGCGAAGCCGTGCCCAGCCCCGGAATGTACCTGTCCGATATCCCCTTGGACGATGCATGGCGTTCCTTCATCGAGGCCCTGGAGCGGGAAGGTCTGTGGCGGCCGCTCGAGGCCGAATCGATTGCGGTGGACCGGGGCCTCGGCCGAGTCACGGCCGAGCCGATGTGGGCGCGGCGTTCGGTCCCTCACTATCACGCCTCGGCCATGGACGGATATGCCCTGCGCGGCCGGCAGACTGACCGCGCCAGCGAACGCACTCCGATCGACCTGCAAGTGGGCGAAGAGGCAGCTTACGTCGACACCGGCGACGCCCTACCGGGATGGGCGGACGCCGTCGTCCCGGTCGAGAATGTCGAGTCGATTCCATCCCCGCAGGGCAACGCCATTCGACTGCGGACGCCGGTGGCTCCGTGGAGCCACGTGCGTCCCCTCGGCGAAGATCTGGTTGCCACCGAGCTCGTCGTCCCGTCAGGACATCGCCTGCGGCCGGCCGATCTCGGCGCGCTGGCGGCCGCCGGCTACACGCAGG
>Ga0209109_10000211_pt1 | contig 28571 bp, 18 predicted proteins | sample Rifsed10ft2_FD_184004 | JGI IMG/M metagenome (GOLD analysis project Ga0209109, IMG submission 184004) | Soil microbial communities from Rifle, Colorado, USA - sediment 10ft 2 (version 2) | ecosystem: Environmental > Terrestrial > Deep subsurface > Rock core/Sediment | place: Rifle, Colorado... | reverse complement strand
GCAAGTCCATCGCCAAATCGTTGATCGTCTGCGGGAGTTGGTGGCACGCGAATGGCTCATTCAACACCGATCACTACTGATCTGACAAAGTAGCATTAGGGTGACTGGGCGCCCAAGAAACGGAAGACGTAAATCGCATCCTGTTGATAATCCATCACGAACGCGGGTGAGCGAAGCAGCTCCTCCACGACGATGGGGCCGCCGCGCTGACCCGCGTACACATGGGTGATTCCCGCGCGCTGCAACAGGGCCAGCGCTTCGGGCGAGGTGAGGTGGCCCCCGAGCCGATCCAACGCTGCCAGCCGCGCGGCGAAGTCGGGCCGGCTGACCCGCTCGGCTGAATACGTCATCGGGGCCGTGACTGTCGCCCGTCTTGCCAACAGCGGCAGCCAGTAACCGGCGTCCGAGCCGATCACGTATTCTGGCAGGAAATCCCAGTGAAAGGTGTTCACCATGAAACGCGCCGAGGGCGGCGTGTGAGATTTGATCCACGCCATCGCAGGGAGGTCTTGAGCGCCCACATAGGCCGCGTCAGGGTCGGCGATGTTCGCGATGGCGAGTATCCCGCGGAGAGAGAGCGCTGCCATCGCCAGCCCGGCGATCCGGGGCGCGAATCGCCATCGGGCGCGCATCCGTGCAACCAGTTGGCCGACCCACCAGCCAATCGCGACGGCCGCCGGAAAGTAGAGCGAGATGACAACCGAGACCGTATCCATAATGACGCCCGCGAAGCGGGGACCAGAGGCGACGAGCATCACAACCGACCACAGAGTCAATCCCATCACGAGGCGCTCACGCAACCAAATCCCCGTCAGGATTGCAGCGAACACCAAACCGATCAATATCCAGTTGTTGGGATAGTACAACGCCCTGTCGCCCAGCCGCGACAACATGAAAGCAGACAGCGCAGGTTTGCCTAAATCCACTGCGTAACCCTGCCGCCCGGAACTCAACACAACCCAGACCCAGGGCGCGGTCAGGAGCGTGGCGATGAGCGCGGCTACGATCAGCCCCCCAACCAACTGCTTCACTCTGGGCCAGTGGATGCCGCGACTCATTTCATTTAATCCCATGAGAACGACAACGCCGCTGGCCGCCATCAGTGTGACGCGGTAATGCACGAGAGCAATACCGGCGGCCAGCAGTCCGATCAACGGAACTGGCGGCGACAGGTGATCGGTTTCGGCCCACTCCCAGAGGATTCCCATAAAGAGGGGCAGCATCACCAAGCCGGTCAATTGTGTGTCGCGGCCCCAATTGACGAAGAAAGCCGGGAAGACCGAGATCAGTCCCGCGATGGCCGCGCTCACCGTTGCCGCCCATTTGTCGCGCGTCGTCACCTCGGTGAAGTAGGCCACTGACAGTGCGGCGACCGCCATCAGAATCTGGCCCATAATGGGAGTCAACACGAGCGGTGTCAAGCCGGTCAACCACGCCATCGCCGCCACCATGCCGTGGAAGCCAAAATGATAAGTGAAGGTGACAATCGGGGCATAGGGTTCATAATTGTCGGGCAGCATGCCCCGGTCAACAATCATCTGGGCAATCAGCGTGTGATGATAGCTGTCGCTGCCGAGTCCGGCAACAGCATGCCGCAATGCCCAAAGGCTCACTCCCGCACTGAGCGCAAGGACACCCCACAGGAGGAGGCGGCTTCTATCAAGCTGGGCGAGGATCGTCGTCAGTCCGGGCCGAGTCCATCTCCAGGGGCGCGCACGCATTAACCCGAGCAGCCAACCTGCGCTCAAAATGATCAACGTGCTGAGAGGCGTCAAGACGACTCGAAACGCATGCAGCCACGCCAACAGGACCGACCAAAAGGCAATGGACAGGCCAATTGAGAGCGTCATCGTCTGTGTGACGTCGTAGTCACGATGACGCGGATGGAAACTCAGCAAGCCGTACCCCGGCCCCAAAAACAGGATCAGAGCAACAGCGAGGCGCGCCCACTCGGTTGGGGACAGGGCCATCACTGCGGTGGGGTAGATCATCTCTGCGACGAGGAGCGGGAAGCGGCGGGGGGGGCTGGCTGGCGCTCAAGCTCCATGCGTTTGACGCGGTACAGAGTCCACTCCATCAGCTTGCGGTTGAAGCCGATCAGGTCGGCGATCATGCCCATCAGCCCTAACTGAACTCCCAGGATCAGCAGCACCGCCGCCAGGATAAGCGATTGAACGTGCCCAACCGGGCTGCCGGTCGAAAGTCCAATGACATAAAAGTACAGAAAGCGCAAGCCGAGCAGAACACCCGCACTCACAAACAGGGCGCTGATCGTGAGGAACACCCGAAGGGGTTGGTACATGGTATACGCCCGGATAATTGTGATGGCCGAGTTAAACAAGTAATGAGGCAGGGTGCGAATCAGACGGGACTGGCGCGTATGCGGGTTAACGGAGACCGGGACGTAGACCATCGGTATCTGCCAGGCGCCGGCCTGGATCAGCGTTTCGAGCGTATACGAGAAATTGCTCAGCACGTTCATGCGCAGGGCCGCTTCGCGGCCGTAGGCGCGAAAACCGCTGGCCGCATCCGGGATGTGCACCCCGGAAGCCCTCTGCACCACCCAGCTCCCCACCCGCTGCAAAAAACGTTTGCCGGGTGAAAAATGCGCCAGCTCGGCGATGCCCCGATCGCCGACCACGATCTCGGCGCGGCCTTCAAGAATAGGCTGAATGAGTTGCGGAATGTCCTCGCCGCGATACTGGTTGTCCGCGTCGGTGTTGACGATGATGTCGGCGCCGCGCGCCAGCGACGCCTCCAGCCCCGCCGCAAATGCCGCGGCCAACCCGACATGCCGCGGCAAATGTACAACGTGATGGACCCCGAGATCGCGGGCGATCTGAACCGTCTTGTCCGTGCTGCCGTCATCTACGATCAGGACTTCGACTTCTCCAATGCCGGGAATCTGTTTGGGCAGGTCCAGCACCGTTTGAGGCAGGGTCAATTCTTCGTTGTAGCAGGGGATCTGGATAATCAGCTTTAGACGCTGGTTCTCTGATTGTGGCATGGGCTTGCAGAAGGGGGTGATGGTACTATTATCAGATCACCATAGAGTTGAGGTGCGCCGCCACCGTTGACCCTCGCTTCGACGTGTGCCCGGCTTACTGCCTGTCTGTGGAAGCGTCCGGCTGATCCGGGTCGGCCTCCATCAGGCTCTCGTCGCTGAACACCCGGAACATCTCCAGGAGCAAGACTAGAAAGGACGCCCCCAGTGCCGGATACCAGGCCCGAACGCCAAACGGCCAGGGTTTGTTGGCCGCCAGGCGATTCAACAATTCCGACGCCGTCCACCTCATGTCCCGCCGATAGTGAAGCCGGAAAGTCAGGTCTTGTATCCCGCCGCTATAGGGAAGGTTGACGAGGATCGCCTGCCCGCCCGGATACGCATCGGTCACGGCTCCGAACAGTGTGATGGCGTTCCCGGTCTGCGCTTCCGGCGCTTCCAGATAAAAGTAGAGCGGCTCTCCGGGCGCATTCGGCAAAGGCGTGAACTCAAAACTCTGGAAGACGCTCTCCTGCACATCGGCGGCCTCGATCTTGAGCGTGAGCAGATCGTCGCCCTGTGCCGGAGACCGTCTGAGATGAAAAATCACCGTCCCAGTGTTGCGCCGAAGGAAATTTCCGGTGCGCACATCAATCCGGTACAGCCCCCTCTCCTCCGGCACGAAGGTCTGGCCCGCGCAGCTGTCCGTCAGCAGTTCGCCAACGACGGCATCGCTCGTCGGTTGTTCAGTCGGCGGCGGCTCGATCATCCGCACCCCGACAAACGTCAGCGCGGCGACGACGAGGGTCAACAAGAGCGGCAGGACTAGCAACCGGAGGCGCATACAGATTAATGCCTCAATTGCACGCTCCCACATAGATCGGCTGATCCTGAGAGACCTGCACGCGAACCTGCCCATTGGCTGCGCCATCCAGGTCACCCGCGCCGCCGTCTACAATCTGACTACTGCTCCCCAGCATTTCCACCTGACGCGCGCAGGCTTGGGCAAAAGACATCTGCGTCGGCGTGGGGCTGGTCCCCCACACCACCGTCTTCTGTGTCCCGTCCGCCATCATGAAGACGTAGCCTTCCGCCCCGGCGGCATTCAAGACGCTGGTGAAACGCGCATAGCCCAACTCGCGCGTCATAGTTTGATACGCAAGGTATGATTGCTTGGGCTTGGACAAGTCCTGGCCCTCGAACAGGCCATCCGTCAATTCAGGGCGACCTGCATCAAACACTGTCCACCAGGAGAGCTGTTCAATACCCATTGACAAACCCCCGACATAAAAGTGAACAAGGTATTGGGCCTGGCGCGTCTGGCTGCTGCCCATCGTCGGAGTATCGCTCCAATATGCCATCTCGGATACCAGGAGCGGCAAATCTCCCACGCCGTGGTTCGACATGATCTGTTTGATCTCGAGGGCTTTGTCACGAATCGTGGGAAATCGCTGGGCGGTGACCAGGTAGAAATGGAAATCAAACGCATCAATGTATTGCCGCGCTCCCCCGTAACTGGTATTCAAGGTTCCGAGCGTGTCGGTGATGAAACGACGCACGAATGGGCCTGGCGGATTGTGATACTCGTCATCCGTGAACCAATCGTAACCGATGCCGCCGATCAGCACCCTGGCCTCGGGATGCGCGTTGTGAACAGCCGGGGAAACGGTGGCCATCATCTGCGCAAATTCAGCCCCCTGGTGGCCCCAATATTGCTGAGTATCCTCCTCAGCATAGAACGACCAATTATTCACTACGAGGCCCCCGGGCGCATCTTGAAACCCATCGCCGTCGTAGCGCTCGACCGTGGCCGCAACCACATTAGCCAGGTCTGGAAGGCTACTTGGCGGCAATACCCCCCATGCCGAGGGTGCCGCCCATGAAGGATTTCCCCCGAACGCTACGTACACTTGCATTCCGGCGGCCTTGGCATTGCCGAACTTTGTGTCATACTTCGACCAGTCATACGTGTGTGTGCCGCTAACCGGCGCGTTCGGTTCAATATCGGACCAGAGCACGAAAGTCGTCACCCAACCACTCCCCGCCTGCTGCATTTTAGCAAGCCCGGCATTATCATCAACATCACCGTACATCACGATGCCGAATGGATAAACGTAGCCGGGCATAGAATATTTATTCACCATCGGAAGGTAGAGCGTGTTGGTGAAAGCCGGCTCCAGCTCCACAGGCAAAAACGCCTGAGATGCAGAGGTATCCTCCTGGAGCGGCATTGCCCAGGTAGCCGGATCATCGCGAAGAAAGTTGGCCCACAAGTAATCAACGATTGTGAAGCCTGAGATCACAGCGATACTGAGGAACAATAGCCTTCTCAACAACACAGTTTTATCTCCACAAAAATTCGGCCAAGACGATCCGGCTCCAATGGGTTAGATCTGCCCAACTCGTCAATACCGAGGCTGCCGCTTCAAGGATAAAAGAAGGGAATAGCCAGAGTCAGCAAGGTTACGGCATCCAGCAGGACCAACCCCGCTGCCACCAGCCATAGCACACGGCGAGGCGGCCCCCAGGACAGCCATCCTCCGACCAACACCATGGCGATCGGGACGATCCCTGCGAACAAATATCGCCCCTGCTGAAATCGTATGCCATCCGGTGAGACGACAAACCACAGCAACGTTACTGCTGTGGGCAAACAGGCCGCCAACCCAATCATCCCATGTAGGGAAGACTTTTCGGTCCACCAGGACTGTTGCCTGAGGCGGAATGCCCAACCCAATACAGCGCACCCCGAAAGCGCGAGCAGGGCATAATACCACGGTTCCGGCAGGGGCGCCGCCAGCCAGCCGAGATTCACCCAGAAGCTTCTAAAGGTGGCCCAGAGCGCGAGAGACAACCGACCATCCAAAATGAGGGCAGCCAGGGAGCGCCCCAGGCGGGCCAGGTTGTCTAAATTCGGACCGATTTTCTGCCAGATGAAGTTCATCTGGTATGAGCTCAACAACGCTGCGCCGAGGGCCGCGATCAGAAGCAGCGCCAGTAGACCCTTCCACCATTCTCGAATTTGGAGGCCATGTTCTCTTCGCTCGGGCGCCCTAGCCAGCACAATAACCGTGACCAGGGGGATAAGAAACAGGGCCGTGGCTTTTGTCAAAGCGGAAACAAGCGCCAAAACGATGGACAGCACGACCTGTCGCCAGTGGAGACCCGCCGTCATCATCTTGGTTAGAAGATAGATCGTGATGGAAGCCGTCAGTTCTGCCAAATTACCGTCGCTGACCGAGGCCGTCACGTGAGCATGCTGCGGCAGAAAAAGGACAAACCAGGCGGTTCCCAGAGCAAACCACGGGGAATGCGGCGCGACCAGGTGCGCCGTCTCGAACGCCATGACCACAACGCTTGCGCCCCAGATCACCGAGACCAGCCTCATTATATAAAGTTGCAGGGTGACGCTCTGGTCGCGGAAAGGCCGAACGGCGATCGCATACGGGACGTAGGCGAGAGAAAACCGTGTCAGGACGTAGTCTTTGTCGTAAAAGAAGGTGGATTCATATTGTTCCAACGTGGGAGGCGAATTTGTGAAACGCAAAAAGTCCCCCGACCGAAACTGATACATCGAATCTAATATCGCCTGCCTGACTTCGGGCAAGCCATCGCCGGGTCGTAAGGGGCGCCAATATTCGGCCAACAGGCGCGCAGATTCGAAGTGCAACGGCTCATCCGCCCCCTGCCAGGGAGGGATGAGTGAGAGATACACAAGCCCGTGAACGAGCGCCATGACAAACAACATCACACGTACATAGCGTCTGCTTGCGGGGTACGACAACGTGAGACTTAAACCTCCCAGGGAGCTTGATAAGCAGGAACAATGCCAGCGGGCGTGTTACCGGAGAGGGCATTGTACCAGACAGAACCGCGGCCTCTTCTATGAGCGAGGCGGCGGCAAAGAGCAGCGGCAAGTTCGCAGAGCTAACCGGGTCGTCAGCGGCGTGTCATCCATTTGCGCTGTCGTCTGCTACGGCTGATCACGAGCCAGGATGAGCTGCACAGGCTTTAGCCGGGGACCTTGCAGAGCGCGGGCGGCTAAAACCTCGATGTGAAAAATCGGGCCGCCGTTTAGTTACGGCGTCACGTTCACCTGCGCGTCACTATACCAAGTCGTTGTGATGGATCCATCGTTCACGTCCGCGCTGATGTAGTAAGCGCCCACCGGCACACCTGTCAGATCCCAGTTAAAGACCTGGGTGCCAGATGGGTCTGGATCTCCGTAGAAATTCTTCAGGGTCAAAGGAAGATAGATCACGATGGGGCCCAGAGCCGGGGGCGCGGGGGGAATGAATTGCGCCGCGAGCGTGCGCCCGTTGGCCTTGTTCTGGTCTGTATCATAATAGAAAGCAACGGTCACGCCCATTTTGCCCAATAGATATTTGATCGGGAAGACCGAATTTTGCTGCCCGGCATCCATCCCCGTCAGCTTGACGAAGTCCACGGAGAAAGTGGTCGCCACCGGAATCTCGAAGGGGTCCAGCCGGAGCCGGTGCCGGATGAGCTTGTCTTTCCAGCCCACGCCGCACCCTCCCGATGGATTGTCGAGGATGCTGTTATTCCACAAGTCCAGGCTCACCTCGTTCCAGCCGGTATGCAGGGGGATGTCGGTGGTGATGCCGCAGTCAACCGTATCTACGTAGTCAGACCACAACACGCGCGCGATCCAGCCGTAACTGATGTCCGGCGCTCCATTCACTTGCAGTCGGAAAGTAGCGTAGCGATATTTGGAGGTGTCAATGTCAGGGTCATGCGTGGTGTAATACGCGTAGTTCACCAGGTTGAGTTTCGGGTCTTCCCAGTACGGGTTGCAATTGCCGGGCACACAGGTGTTGTTCGGATTCGCGTCAATGCTGGTCGCGGTCAGGAGGCCGTTGGAGAAAGCGGGCGGCGTGACATTTTCGTAGGAGTAGACATCCGCAGCGTCGTTCATATCCCACGGATTGTTCTTCAGAGTCGCGGCATAGTCCTCTCCGGTCGTGTAGCTGGGCTTGACGAAGCTGAGGGAGGGCGCGGCTTGAATCCGCCAGCGGCCCGGGGACGTGGCGGGCGCGCCGCTGGCTTGCAAGACCACTCGCCAGTCATCCGGCGGCAGTGACCCTTTGAAGGTATATGTTCCCGCCGTGACGGGAACCGTTTCCGGGGCCGAATTACTGCCAGCCACCGTGTAGGCACGCAAGGGGGTGATGGAATTGTCCGAGGACTGGAACTGGATGGTGACATTCCCACTCTCGCTGGACTGTGTCCACTGAATCTGGCGGTTATCTCCGTTCAGCGGAGTGAGGCGCACCCAGTCCAGAGAAACTTGTCGGTTGTTCATGTTGGCAAGGCCAGGGTCCAACCGGAGACCGGTGATGTTTCCAGCCCAGTTGAGGCCGCTCAATTTGGAGGTGCTGAGGTCAATCGTGTAAATGTTCCAACCCGGATACATCTGGAAAAAGACGGACTGGCCGCATTGGGCGTCGCAAAAATTCGCGACTGTGCCCGTCGTCCAGAGAACCTGGAAACCCACCGAGCCGCCCGGGACAGAATCGAGGTACATCCGGAAAGTGAGTTGCTTATAGGTATTCGCATCAATAGGGCGCAGGTTGCCATCCCGCCCCACGTGCAGAGCGCCAGCGTAGCCGGGATGCAACAAGAACAAGTCGGGGTTGCCAACATCAGACCGCACCTGCCCACACCACAGGCCCGCCGCGCAGGGGGTGTAGTCCTGAAAGTGGTTGGGATACACACCTTTGGCCGAGTCCAACTGCCGCACGTCCAGCGCCTGCGACATATCCCAGGGGTCATTCCAGACTAGTGTGGCATATTCGCTCGTTTCGTCGAAGGTCACGTCACTGATAGGGTTGGTGATCGTGATGGAGAGCGGTTGTACACCATTTGGCCCATCTGGCCCGGAGAGAGCCTGCCCGCCGGCCGGGGCCACATCCAAAACTGTAATGATTATCACGCCAACTAGAAGTCGGTGCATTATCCTCATCATGTTATCGTCCTTAATGTGGTAGTTGCGTTGCGCGTCGTACACGCCGGGGAGAAGCGCTTACCACCCCTTGGGCAAGCCCCGCGCAATCTCAATCGCCGCGAAGTCTTTGGTCTTGCGACTGCCCACCTGCCTGACCCAGGTCACCATCCGGCCAACGCCCTCTTCCAGCGAGACAGGCGCAGGCACGTCAAAGAACTCGCGGGCCTTCTCGTGGGACGAGAAGGCGTGCTTCACTTCCTTGCGCACGGGCAGGTAGGTAACGTCGGGTGACACACCCATCACCTTCGAGACCACCCGGATCAGTTGGTTGATCGTATACGGCTGGTCGCCGCCCACGTTGAAGACCTCGCCGTAGGCTTCGGGGGTGAGCACAGAGCGGGCGATCACCGGGGCCACGTCGTCAATGTACGAGAACGCGCGGGTCTGCTCGCCATCCCCGAACACTGTGAGCGGAAGCCCGGACAGGATCTGATTCATAAAAATGCCGATCACGTTCCGGTACTTGTCGCCGATGTTCTGGTGCTCGCCGTAGACGTTATGCGGGCGGAAAACGATGTAGTTCAGGCCGAACTGGTGATGCGCGGCTTTCAGGTCCAGCTCGACGGCGTATTTAGATACCCCATACGGGTCTTCCGGCTGGGGCGTCAGCCCCTCCGTCATCGGGACCTGGTTGGTGCCATAGACGGCGATGGACGATGTGAACACGAAGCACTTGATGGAATGCAGAACACTCAGATTGATTAGATTGACCGAGCCGATCAGGTTGTTCTCGTAGTTGTAGCGGCGGATGAAGTGGCTCAACCCTTCGGCGGCATAAGCGGCCAGGTGGTACACGTAATCGAAGTGTTCGGCCTCGAAGAGTTTTTGGAGCAGACCGTAATCGGTCACCGAGGCCTGCACCCATCTCGCCTCCGCCGGGATGTTGTCCCGGAAGCCCCCGCTCAAGTCGTCTAGCGCCACGACTTCATAGCCCATCTTCAGCAGGTGCCTGGCGACGTGCGAGCCGATGAAGCCCGCCGCGCCAGTCACAAGCGCTTTTGTCACAAACTATCTCCTCTGTCAATTTGCTGGATGGCTAAAAACTCACCCGCCGCTTCAGGTAAGCCCAGCCCTCTTTCCAGAGTGTCCTAGCTCCCCCCTGTTGATACACGGTCTGCGCCATGGAGAGCAAATAGCGCACGTTCTGGTTCGCGGCAGACCTCACTGAGAAATCATGCGGGCGCATACGCGGGTGGCGCACAAAGGTATCCAGCGGCGTAATTGTCCGGTCCCACGTTAATTTCTCTCGCACCAAACGCTGCGCATTGCGACTGCGTTCAGTGATCTGTTCGGGGTGCTCAAATATCGTGTGGAGCACTGCCTCTATAGCTTCGCGGTCTTCCGGGGCCACCACCCAGCCGGCCTCATACTCACGAATATACTCACTCAACTCTGCATAATCATGATAGAGCACCGGCAGACCACACCACAAATACTCTACTGTGCGTGTGGTAAAGGCCAATTCCCGCTCCGGGTTGCGTCGCATCGCGTCCACAGCGACGTGGGAACGGATATAACGCCTGATCAGGTCGTCATGCGACACCATACCGGGCGCAATAACGTGCGGACTATGCTTCAACTGCTCGAGCAAGGGCTCGAAAATGCCAGTGGCCACCGGATAGACCGGGTGCTTCCCGCCATAAAAATACAATTTGCCCTGACCGCGCTCGTCCAGGGCTTGCACCAGGGCCGACAGGGCGATAGAGGGATCCTGCCAGGGTAGAAACACGCCGCCATAGACAAACGTTAGTTCAGCATCGGGCTGGCGGTCTGGCAAATCAGGTGAGAGTGAAACGGGAATAGCCGCTGCCTGTTCGCGCCGTTCTTGCTCGGTCCAGCCGGCTTGCTCCAGCCAAGCCTGAAAGTAAGCCAATTGTTTCGTTCCCGCACAGGTAAAAAAGTCGGCTTTGCGCAAGGCCGCGAGCTTATACTGAGTGTTTTCATCGGCTGTGCCAGCTTTTTGGTATTCGCGCTCCAGGTAGTGAGGGCCATGCTGATCGAGGACGACTGGCACACCCAGCAATTCTGTCGGCAACAAGGCCATGACCGGCCAGTTACAGACGACGACGATATCCGGTTGCGCCTTGAGGACGACCGCTGCTAGAGTGGAGTGCTCCCACGCCAGTTCTCGGACCTCCGGTGGAACCATAGTCTCACGCCCGGCCAGTGCGGCACGCGGCATTGAGAACGATACCTCGTGCCCCCGGCTTTTCAGGCCTTGTCCTATTCCCCAAGCTCGTAACCCCGACCCGACGGTGGGCAGGCCCGGGTAAGGCAAAATGTCTGAGCTAATCACCAACACGCGCCGGGGGAGATGCTCAAACAGCGATTGAATCCCAAAGGCATCGGCGAGCGAGTATTGGGTCCGGGCGTTCACATCAGGCCAGTGACCAAACGGGCGTTGAAACAAATCGGCAATTTCTGCATCAGACCGCCGACGATGCTCCTGAATGAAGCGGCGCTTTGCCATCACTTGGGGCAAGTGGTCAACCACCTCGTGCATTGCAATCAAGGTGCTCATAGACTGCCGGTCTAAGGCAGTGGTTAAGCCCGATTGTTTGATACTCTTTATAAAGTAGTCATCTGGATTCAGATGTCCCAGTTGAGTGGTCCGTTCAACGACTCCCGCGACGTTAGCTAACAACACTGCCGGCAGTATCCGCCCCAGGTTCTCATCACTATAGTTCTTTAGGACAGTATAGAGCGCATTCCGTTTATATAAAACTTGTTTGCGATAGCCGGCAAAGTTGCCCGCCGTTCCGTGGTGACGATGCCTAACGATGGCGTCTGGCGCGAAGACGACCTGATGGCCCAACAACCATAAACGCCATCCCAGGTCTAGGTCCTCATAAAAGGCAAAATAGTCGCCATCAAAGCCACCGACCTCCAGAAAACACTGGCGCTCCATCATCATCGCGCCGCCGCAAGCAAAAAGGATGGGTTTGACCTCGGTAAACTGTTCAGGGTCGAAGCGTTGACCTACCCCCACCTGATAGGCGTACCCCGCAAAATGAGCTGCGGCTCCGGCAAAGTCGAAGCGCTGTCCAGCCCAATCGAGTATTTTGGCGCTCACGCAGACGATTCGGGGATCGCTCTGGATCGTCCTCACCAACTCGCGCACGAACTGTGAATCGGCCCGCATATCATTATTCAAGAACACAACATATTGACCGACTGCCACACGCGCGCCCAAGTTATTACCCGCGCCAAAACCGATATTATCTTGGTTCTGCACAATGCGAACCTGAGGATAATGTGTTTCGAGATACTCCGCCGAGCCATCCGTGGAGGCATTGTCTACCAGTATCAACTCCAGATTCTCAGAAGGATAATCTAAATGGGTGAGCGATGAAAAGCAGTCTTCGAGGTGGCGCAGGCCATTATAGTTAACGACGACAATAGAAACAGTTGGAAGCATAGACATAGATAACTTTACCGTTTCGCGGCCTTCTTCTCTAATGTCCGCAAACCCCGCAGAATGCGAAGGGCGGCGCGCTCTTGCCAACTGCCGGGAGGTACTACCCTGGCGCGAAGCGGCTGTAAGGCCTGCAACAATTGCCATCCCAAGCCGTTCTGGAGTTGAAGCAAATCCTGTTCCTGATTCGAGATGTGCTGTCGGTAATCCGCGATTTGCTTCTGATCCGCAGCGATTCGGTCACGCAACTCCCCGGCTAACCGCCGCAGTTCCTGGTTTTCCTGCCACAGAGACCAATACTTGCGTTCGTAATTTCGTAACACACGCGGCTCGGGCTCGTGGTTTTTACGGAAACGCGCCGACCAGGGGGCAATAAAGCCAGCGTCGAAATCAACGTCTCGCACAAAACCTTGTTCAGCAAACAATTCGGCCCAGTACTCCGGAGGCTGAACATTGAAATGGGTCGGTTCGCGGTAATCCGTCGGCGTAGACGAAAACAGGATGTCGTCGCTGGCCTGACACAGATTGGCCAAGGCCTGCTCGCTGTCTGGCTTCGGCAGATGTTCCAGCACTTCGATACAGACAATCAGGTCGTAGCGTTGCTGGAAGGGAACAAGGACAGACCCCAGCCAGCAGTATGCCTTCAGATCGTTGCGCACGTGCTGGAGGGCATACTCCGAAATGTCAACGCCAAAGGCTTCGACCCCCCGCTCACGCAACGCTTCGACTAGAAAGCCCATCGCGCACCCGGCATCCAAGACAGTGCGCGGGTTAATCCCCCGAACGATTTTATCCGCAATGCCTCCAAAGAACTTTAGCCAGTGTTCACTGCGTTCGTAGGGGAGACCACAGCCATGTTGGAAGTAGTATTCATTATAAAGATTAGAAATCGTCGGGTCGAGTGTCATCGCGCCTTGCCCTGCAATCGCTGACGGTATAGGTGTCGGTAACGCGCATAGACCCGCCAGGGCCAAGCCACCGGTTCCATAAAAAGGAAGACGTCCCGCGCCGAGGCGTGTGGCCCAGCCCATAAGGCACGGCGTTTCCGCATGGCGATTGGCAAGGCCCGCAAGCCGGCGAGTCTGCCCTGCCATGCGCTCCCTCCGACTCCATTCAAGGCAGCGAAGCCTAGCGAGAGCACTTCATAAAACAAGATCGTGGGCAAAAAAATCAAGAGGTACGGGAACGGGTAATTTTTGGCCAGCAGATAGATCTTGTTTTTCGCCAGCAGGTAAGTCTTAAACCTCGACCCCTCGTGCGCTGTGGCCGAATGGATGTGATAAACCTTAGCCCCGGGCGCATAAACGGCTTTCCAGCCCCACCAGCGCGCCCGCCAGGACAAATCCACGTCCTCCAGATAAGCAAAAAACTCTTCATCGAAGAGGCCAATCTCATCAAACAACACCCGTCGATAGAGGGCGGCTCCGGCACATGCACCGAAAATTTCAACCGGCACGCGCTCCGCACTGCGGTCTACCTCCCCTGCGCTCCGATCCCATACAATTCCACTGCGATCCAAGCAGATGCCGGTGGAATTAATCATACGTGTCTCATCAGCAAAAAGCATTCTTGAGGCAACCATCCCGATCCGCGGATCGAGTTCGATCGCCGCTACTAATTCGGCCAGCCAGTCAGGCGCCACCTGCGTATCATTGTTGAGTAAAGCCAGGTAGGCACCGCGTCCTGCTTGTATACCCTCATTACTCGCCGCTGCAAAACCCCGGTTGTGAGGATTGCAGATGAGCCGCACTCCTGGAAAATGTTTGGCCACCCAAGTCACGCTTTCATCTGTAGACCCATTGTCCACAACAATGATCTCAATTTCCGGGTAAGTCTGGGCGGACAAGGCCGTGAGACATTTTTCCAGGTGGTGACACCCATTCCAATTCACAACGATGACCGAGACCAGAGGCGGCATTTTGCTACTTTAAGCTACTGACTCGATTTTTTGCATCATCAGGAGAACGCATTATGGCAGAACACGGGATCTGTCAGCCATCGGGGATAGTAGAGCGGGCTCACATTTCCAATCCCCCTTGACCGTAAGCAGGCCGTATCGCTCCTTGACGTTTCCGTTACGGTTGAGGACGCGGAAGGGATAAGCTCGATCGTGATAATCATAGATTTCCGTATCATCTTGGTTGACCACCGCGGCCGTGATCTGATAGAGCCCTTCCAAGAAGGGCAAGTATGGAATAGTATATAAGACCTGCCCTTCGCCTTCCATAGTCGGCAACACCAAACCACTGAACGCCGTGTTCGGACCGCAAATGTGGAGACCATCCTGCCGATAGATGGCAATGCCGAAGATGGGCGAGACCACCGGTTCACGGGTCCGATAATTCAGTTGCACGACCAATGGCTCTCCTGTTTGGAAAATGGTCTGCTCAACGCCTTGCGCATTGGTCAAGCGGACACGCACGACCTCGATCCGCCGGCTGCCCCAACGGTGTTCCTCGGTTGGACCAACCGCTTCCGCCAGGTGGGTGGCTTCCCGGGCAAACGCCTGATCCATGTAATGCCGTACGACCGCCTCAGCCGCGCCATCCGCCTGGATTTGCCCATGGTCAAACCAGATCGCCCGCGTGCACATGGCCCGCACCGTATCCAGCGAATGTGTCACCAGGCAAATGGTCACTCCTTCCCGCTGCAACCCAGCGATGCGCTCCAGGCACTTGCGCTGAAAAGCATAGTCGCCCACCGCCAGCACCTCATCTACCAGAAGTATCTCAGGGTCAAGGTGAATACTGACGGCGAAGGCCAAGCGGGCGAACATGCCCGACGAATAATGCTTGACCGGCATATCAATGAATGCCTCTATCTCCGAGAAATCCACAATCGCCGGAAATTTGCGTTGCATGGCTTCACGGCTTATACCGGCTAAAGCCCCGCTGAGGAAAACGTTCTCGCGGCCGGTCAAATCGGGATGAAAGCCCGCGCCAAGTTCGAGCAGGGCCGCCACCCGCCCCCGCACTTCCACCCGGCCGGAAGTCGGCGGAAGAATGCGGCCGATCAGTTTCAGGGCGGTGCTCTTGCCCGCGCCATTGGGGCCAATCAGACCCACCGTCTGGCCCGGCTGAATCTCAAACGACGCGTCCCGCAAAGCCCACAGCAACCCAGATTTTACCGTTGCGGCGCCAGCCCCGTTACCGGGCCGCCGCGCCACAAACAGTTCCCGGAAAGAGCGGGGCTGGCCGGCCTTCAGGCGATAGCTTTTGCTGACGTGAGTGAAAGTGACGATGGATTTCATAGAGGCCGCGAGATATGGTCAAGCCAGAATCCGCTTGACGAACCGCGCGGCGACATTATAAACTCTCCTTCTCTCATTTGACAATGTTCAACCGGCAATTTGCATTGAGAACGCCCCCGGCCCCGCCGGACGGGAGGCGGGAGGCCTTGTGTGATTGACCAGATGCGACAACTCATCCGTTACCGCGAAGCGATCCGGACGCTGGTAATCCGTGACCTGACAGTGCGGTACAGCAACTCAGTCCTGGGAGTGCTGTGGAGCCTGCTCAGCCCGCTCTTCATGATGCTGGTGTTTACCGTGGTGTTCACGTTCTTCGTGCCGAGCCAGATTGAAAAGTATCCTGTTTATGTTCTGGCCGGCCTCCTGCCGTGGAACTTTCTCACCGGCTCGATCATCGGCGCCATGGTATCCATCGTGCACAATGGCCCATTGATCAGCCGGGTCTACTTTCCGAGGGACATCCTGCCGATCTCGGCAGTTCTCTCCAATCTGGTCAATTTTCTGCTGGCACTTCTGCTGCTGTTTGCAATGATGGTGATCTATCACATCCCCTTGGGGTTCTCACTCGTGTGCCTGCCGATTGTCATTCTTATCCAATGCCTCTTCAACCTGGGGGTTGGCCTGACCCTCGCCGCCCTCAACGTTCATTACCGGGACACCCAGGCCATCATGGACGTGTTGATCCTGGCATGGTTTTTCGTGACACCGATTCTTTACTCGATTGAGCGCATGCGCCCGACGACCCGCCCCCTCGTCCTCCTGTTGAACCCTCTGGCCGCCCTCGTGGTAAGCTACCGCGAAATTCTTTATTTGGGCCGTTGGCCCGATCCGCGATTGCTGCTCACCACATCCGCGGAAGTGTTAGTTCTACTGGTCGTAGCATACTGGTTCTTCCACAAAAACAGCCCAGCCTTTGTAGAACAATTGTAGGGTCGAGAATGAAACCGGCGACCTATGGCTGCGCGTTTTTAGCGCGCGATGAGCGCAGGCGCAGCCACCACGCAGTTCTTGCCGGCGCGTTTGGCGGCGAGTTCAGCGTTGTCGGCGGCGAGGAGCAGATCCTCCGGGGTGTGCCCGTCGTCCGGGAAGGTGGCCACGCCCAGACTGAGGGTGTAGCCCGAAACCGGCACGCCGTGGGCGCGGCCCTCCGGGGCGGAAGCCTCGGCGGCGGCGCGAATGCGCTCGGCGAGGACGAGCGCGCCGTCTTTGGGGGTGTGCGGGAGGATGATGGCGAATTCTTCCCCGCCATAGCGCGCGGCGAGATCAGGTTCGCGCACGCGCTCGCGCAGCAGCACGGCAATGGCGATGAGGCGCACGTTGCCGGCCGGGTGGCCGTAGGTGTCGTTGAAGAGCTTGAAGGAGTCGATGTCGAGGAAGACGAGCGAGACCGGGTAGTCGTAGCGCCCGGCGCGGGCCACCTCGACCTCCAGCGCCTGGCTGAAAGCGCGGTGGTTGGGCAGGCCGGTGAGGCCGTCGGTGACGGCGAGGGCGTGCACCTCGGCATGCAGGCGGGCGTTGTCAATGGCGACCGCAGCGGCGTTCGCAAAGGCGACGAGCAAGCGCAGATCGGCTTCGGTGAACGCGGCCCGGCGCGTCGCGTCGAGGGAGATCACGCCGAGCGAGTGATCGTGGTGCATGAGCGGAGCGGCGATGGCCGAGAGAATATCGCGCACTTCGGGGATGTCGCCGGCGTAACGGATGGCGAGGTCGGCCCGGGCGTCAGGGATGAGCAAGGGGCGCTTTTCGCGCACGGCTTTAGCGGAGTAGCCCTCGCTCCCGGCGAAGGCAAAGGTCTGTATACGCGGGTCACTGTAACCGGCGACGGCGCGGATCTGCAGGCGCGCGGGCTGGTCCGCGTCCGCGTCGTGCAGATCGGCGGTCTCGTTGAGCAGGATCGCGCCCTTCTCGGCGGCGGGGATGGCGGCGAGGGCGGCCTGCAGAACGTTGTCCAGCAGCGGGTCGAGGTCGAGCGTGCTGAGCATGGCCGAGTTGGCGGTGACGAGCGCGTCGAGTTCGCGGACGCGCTCCTGCACGGTGGTGTGCAGACGCGCATTTTCGAGCGCGACGCCCGCCTCCACGGCGAGACTCTGCCCCAGGCGGATGTCCGCCTGGGAAAAGCGCGGCGCACCCGCCCGCCGCGTCAACTCGATCAGGCCAAAGACATTCTCCCCCGCGCCGAGCGGAAGCATGAGCAGGGCAGCTTCGCCATACTGCTTCAGCAGCGCGCTTTCCGCCGGATCGGCGTCCGGATCGTCAACGTGGAGGGCGAGTGGCACGCGGGTTTCCAGGACGCGCCGAGTCGCGCGGTAATCGGCCAGTGCGTAAGCTTCGCCTGGCCGGTCGGCAAGCGCGTCGTCCACGGCGTCGTAGTCCCACAGCGTGACCACGCGGTCTTGACTCTGCTCCCACAGCGACACCGCGCAACCCGCCGCATTCAGCGCGCTGACCATTTGGCGTGCGACAGCCTGCAACACGGCCTTTTCGGACAGGCCGGCGGTGAAATCACGCGCGGCATTGAACAGCAGGGTCTGCTCTTCGGCCCGGCGCTGCGTTTCGGCCAGCAGGCGTGCGTTCTCAACGGCGATGGCCGCCTGGTTAGCGAACTGGCTCAGCAATTCCAGGTCGGCCTGCGTGAAACGCCCCGGCGTTTCCACGTTGTATTCGACGTCAATCACCCCGGTCACCTGCCCCTGCCAGATCATGGGCACACTGAGCACCGCGGTGAAGGGCCGATTCTCGTAGACGGCCGCCCGTCCCGACCAAAGGCGGTAGTCTTCAATGATGAGCGGTTTTCCCGTCTGGGCCACCCGGCCGGCGGCCTCTTCCCCATACTTGAGAACCGTCCCGGTATAGTCGCGCAGTGTGTGGTAGGAAATCATGCAGCGGGCTTCCTGCCGGTCCGGATTGCACAGATACAGCCCCCCGCTGGGAGCCCCAATCAGCCGCGCTGCACGCTCGACGATGGTGCGGAGCAGAGTCGGCAGGTCATGCTGGAAGGTGATATCGAGCGAGGTGGCGTGCAAGGCCGCCAGCATTTTGGCGCGGCGCTCTTCGGCCTCGAAGAGGCGCGCGTTCTCGATGGCAATGGCGGCCTGCGAGGCCACGCCCGTGAGGAGGGCCAGGTGCTCGTCGGTGTAGGCTTGCAGGGTGTAACTCTGCGCCGAGATGACGCCCATAACGCGCAGGCCCACGATCAGCGGCGCAAAGAGCAGGGAGGCAGAGGGCCGGGACTTGTCGCCAATGCCGTGGCGGTGATGGGCCTTGGCCGCGAGCTCCTCCGGTGTGCAGTTAATCAGTTGCGGGGCGGCGGTGCGGAGGGTGCGTCCGGTATGAGAGTCTTCGATCAGCGGTCTGAGGGGCTCCTGGTAGCGCTGGCCGCCGTCAATGACAAAAGGGTTCGCGACCGTGTTCGTCTCGGCGTCGTACAGGCTGACAAAGAAGACATCCAGCGGCAGGCTGCGCTGCACCTGTTGGTAGATCACTTCCATGACGCTGTCCACGTCCAACAGGGTGGACACCGCCCGGCCAATCTCGTTCAGCGCCGACAACTGCGCGGCGCGGCGCTGCGTTTGCTCAAAGAGCTGCGCATTCTGCAGCGCCAGCGCGGCTAGCCCGGAAAAGGCAGCCAGGCGTTTGGCATCTTCGGGCCGGTAGAAATTCAACTCCTGCTTGCCGATGGAGAAGAAGGCGACGACCTGCCCCTGCGCCATGATCGGCGCGCCCGCCCACGAGCGAATGAAGGCGGAGGCTTTGACTCTCACCCAACCGGGAAAGGCCGCCGTGTCGGGGATGATCAGAGGCTGCCCGCTTTCAGCCATCCGGCGCAGGTTTTCCGTCGTCGCCACCTCGAAGGATAAGGCCGATGTGTCACGGACGACTTCCTCGCCAAACGGCTCGTAGCCGCGTGCGCGGGCTATACGCGTGCGCCCCTCGGCCACCAGCATGACATTAGCCGTGTCGTAGACCACCACGCGCGCAATCTGATCAAGCAGACGATCCAGCACCGTCTCGATGTCCAGGCTGCCGCTCAGCGCCGCGCCGACCTCGCGCAAGGCCTCGGCCAGCTCCCGCTGTTTGCGCTCGGCTTCAAACAGCCGGGCGTTGTCAATCGCCACCGTCACCGGCCCGGCGAGCGCCGTTAACAGGTCCACGTCGGCTTCGGTGAGCGGACGGTCGCGCGTCGCTTCCACGTTGAGGATGCCGAGCACGGTTTGCTCTTTGAGCAGCGGCACACAAATCTCGCTCCCGAGGTCATACGAGGCGAGTAGGAAATTGGGGTCGGCGGTCACATCTTTGACAAACTGGGTTTGCCTGGTGCGGGCCGCGCGCCCGGTGATGCCCGTCGTAATCGGTATTTCATAGTAAGTCAACTCGGCCGGATAGCCGACTTGCGCACCCAGGCGCAGCACCTCACCATCGAGCAGGTAGATGCTGACGTAGTGGTAACCGAAAGTGTCCTGCAACAGTTGAACCACGGTTTGGAAAATCTGGCTCAGTTCCAGCGAAGAGGCCACCGTGTGGGAGACTGATTGCAGAGCGGTCATCTCGCGCAGGCGGTCACGGGTACGGGCGTACAAGCGCGCATTTTGCAGCGTTGTCGCGACGTGGTTCGCCAGGGTCTCGAGGGCTCGCACGTCATCCGTTTCAAAAGCGCCCGGCGCGCTGCTCTCCACGTAGAGCACGCCCACCAGTTGCCGCTCGCGGAGCATGGGCAATCCCAGGGCCGAGCCGGCTTGCCGTCCGGGCGAACTGAAGTAATAGGCGTCGCGACTGATGTCGTTGGTTACGTAGGTCGCCTGGCTCTCCGCCACATGCCCGATGATGCCCTCCCCCACTTTTTGCCGGAAGCCCGGCGTGAAGCCCATATCTTCAGTGCCAGCGATGGCGACCAATTCCAGTTCGTCACCCCCGACGGGCAACGAGATCGCGGCCTCGGCAAGGCCAAAGCGATTCACGATGGCGGTCACCGTGCGGTGGAAGATCTCCTGTTCGTCCAGGGTGCCTGCTACCTGGCGGCTCACTTCTTCCAGCAGGCTCAGCAGGGCCGCGCGGCGGCGCTCAGCCTCAAACAGCCGGGCCTGCTCCAGCGCCACTGACGCCTGATCGGCGAGCAGGTCCAGGATGCGCAGCTCGTTCTCGTCGAACGAGCGCGGTTTGTCAAAGGCGATGTTCATCACGCCGCGCACCTGCCCGCCGATTGTGAGCGGCAGGCTAATGATGGCCCCGCCCCATTGCCAGTCCTGAAAGAGCGGGTGGAGGTTCACATCCGAGACCACCATCCGCTCGCCACTCCGGGCAACGGCGTAGGTCACGCCCTCGGCCCGGGGTTCGGTGTAAGCGCGGCGGGTGAAGCCCTCGAAGCCCAGCGCCGCACCAAAAGTCAGGTGCTCGCCATCGTAGAGAAAGAGATTAGCATTCGAAGCCCCCATCAGGGTCATCGCCTGCTCGAGGATCGTCTGCAAGGCGGGCTCCAGTTCCAACTGGGTGGTCAGGCGGAGGCCGGCCTGGCGCAGGGTTTCGAGCTCGGCGCTGCGCTTGCGCTCGGCTTCAAGCGCGCGGGCTTTGGCCACCGCCAACGCAATCTGCCGGGCCGCCTGCTCGCTGAGTGCGATTTCGTCGGCGGTGAAATGGTGCGGCTGGTCGAAGCCGATGAGGGCGGCGCCGAGTTTCTGTCCCCCGGCGATCAGCGGCAAGCCGAGCATCGAGCGGGTGGGGAACAGCGCGGCGACGCGGGGGCTCATGTACGGCGTGTGGAAGACGTCCTCCGCCAGTAACACACGCCCGGCGCGCAGAACGGACGCAGTCATCGTCAGCTCACCGGGTTCAAGCTGCATCGTCCGATAACTCTCACGTATCGGGCCGGAGGCTGCCGCGGGGATAGTCATCTGCCGGGCCTCATCCCACAGGGTAATGAAGCAGCCGTCGGCGTGGATGAGTCCCCCCAGCCGGTCGGCCAGCATCTGCAGCATCTGGGGGAGGTCGGCCGTCTCCAGCGCGGCGCGGGTGAGGTCGTTGAGCCGCGCCATCTCGTCGGCCCGGCGCTGCATTTCAGCGAAGAGACGGGTATTCTCCAGCGCAATTGCGACCTGACCGGCGACGGACTCGAGGAAACGGCGGTCGGCCTCGCCAAAAGCCCGGGGGCGGAACGACTGGACGGACACCGCGCCGACGACGTGCTCACGCGCGAGGAGGGGCACGCCCAGCCACGACCGCGCCGGTCGCGTGACGTGCCGGGGTTCGACCGGCAATGGGTCCGCCTGCATGTCGCGCACCAGCAGCGGCTGCCGGGAGTGAATCAGCCAGCCGGTCAGCCCGGCTTCACGCAAGGGGAGGCGCTGACCCATCGCGCCGGGAACTTCCTCATCGGACTCCATCGCCAGGGCAATCTCCAGTTCCTCCGCGTCCGCGTTATATAGAAAAACGCCGAAGGCGTCGGGGGCCATGATCTTCCGCACGTGCTCATACAGGCGCGTGAGCAACGCCTGCGCGTCGAGCGTGCCACTGGTAGCCAGCGCCGCATCGTACAGGCCAGCCAATTCCTGCGTCTTCCGCTGCGCCTCTTCAAACAGCCGGGCATTTTGGATGGCGACGGCGATTTGAGCGCCCAACAGCCCCGCCGCCGCCAGATCTTCCGCGCCAAAGCGTTGTGGATGACGAGTATCGAATATGACCAGCGCACCGAGCGTCTGGGTATCTTTGACGATCAGCGTGACGAGCAGCGCCTGCGCCCCCGTGGCGCGCTTGAGTTGGGGGACTTCCTCCGCCGCGTGCTGGACATTGTGGACGACGAGCGGGTGACGCTCGCGCACCGCGCGGGCCACAATGGAATCTGGGTCGGCAAGCGGGATGTGTTCGCCAAGCAGCCTTTCGGCGCTGGGGCCATGCGCGGCGATAGCCTGAAGGGCGGCCGCATCGCCCGCCAGCAGCCAGACCGCGACTCCGTCAGCGTCGAAAGCAGCGCAGGTTTCGGCGCAGACGGTGGCGAGCACGGTGGGCAGGTCGAGCGAAGCAGTGATGGCCGCGCCCACCCGCTGCAGCGCCTGCGCCATGCGCTCGCGGGTGCGCCGCTCGAGGCTCAACCGGCGGGCCTCTTCAAGCCCCGCGCGGATGCTGCGCGTGGTGAGAGCCAGCAGCCACGCCATCAGGCCGAATATGACGCTGTACACGATCCACGTGCGGAGTCCGGTTGAGGGTAGCGTGGGGGTGACCCATCCATACGCTTCGGCGGAGAGCACGCCGAGCGCTGCCAGAACGCTCAACCCCATGAAGACGAGCGCCCCGCGCCCGCCCAGTAGCAAACCGGCGACGACGATGACGATGAGATAGGCGCTGGTGACCACCTCGCGCAGGCTTGCCAGATTGGAGATGCCGACGGTCACAATCACGAGCAACGCGGAGGGCAGGGCGGCGCTCGCCAGGCGGACATGGCCGCGCTGTGTGACCAAGAAAAGCCCGACCAGGATCGTCACCGCAGCTACACTTATCAGCAGCAAGAATACCCGCTCAGAGGCCGGCATCAGAGCGATCAAGACAGGGGCAGTCACGACCACGGTCACGATCATGCCTAGCAGGAGGATGGTCAGCAGGCGCGCGAGGCGGGTCTGTTCTTCGTCTGCAAAGACCGGCGGGGCGAGGAGATTCTTGAGCCGGTTGAACATAGTCGTTAGTCCGGCTAGTCGGAGGCGGGCGTCCACCCACCGCTTGCACACGGGAGCCGCTCAGCGGCGCGGAGCAGGGCCAGAAAAAGCAGGACCGCGCGTGAGGCAGGCAGAGGCTGAGGCAATCGGGATGCGTCCTGCATGACCCGATTCTAAGCGAAAAGTATAGAAAAGAAAGATGGCAATCGTCAGCCGGGAATATCCGCCAATGCGATTTGGCGCTCCCCGGCACCGCCCAGCCGCCCGTTGCGCGCGGCGACGATCTCCGCCATGATCGCCAGCGCGACTTCCTCCGGGGTGCGCCCGCCGAGGTCGAGGCCAATGGGGCCGCGCAGGCGCGCGAGCTGCGCCTCGGTCAGCCCCTCGGCGAGGAGCCGCTCGCGCCGTTTCTGCTGGGTCTTGCGGCTGCCGAGCGCGCCCACGTAAAACGCCGGGCTGGGCAGTGCGAGCTTGAGCGCGGGGTCGTCGAGCTTGGGGTCGTGGGTGATCATCGCCACCGCCGTCGAGCGCGTGAGGCCGATCTGCGCCAGCGCCTCGTCGGGCCAGCGTTGAATCAGCTGATCCACGTGCGCAGCGGGGAAGCGGGCCTCGCTCCCGAACGCCTTGCGCGGGTCCACCACGATGGTGCGATAGCCGAGGGTTTTGGCGAGGGCCGCGAGCGCGATGGCGATGTGGACCCCGCCGACGACGACGAGGGTGGGCGAGGGCAACGAGACTTCGACGAAGACTTCGACCTGCTCGGGGCTGGCTCCCCCCCCGCGCGCAGGGAGGGAAAGCGTCACCCGTTGCGACTGGCCTGCCCCCAATGCGGCCTTCGCCGCCGGAATCGCCTGTTCGTCCAACGCGCCGCCCAGCGCGCCGACGACTTCCCCGTCATCGCCGATCAGCATGGCCTGCCCGAGACGCTCGGCGGGGCCGCGGATCACCGTGACCGTCGCGAAGGGGCGCTCTTCCAACAGCGCGGCGCGCACGGCTTCGTACAACGACGGGTCGAGCGCGGCCACGAACACGTCAATCGTGCCGCCGCACGCCAGCCCGACTTCCCACGCCGTGTCGTCGGCCACGCCGAAGTGCAGCAATTGCGGTTTGCCGGTCTGGAGCACATCCACACCGGTCTCAAACACCGCGCCTTCCACACACCCGCCGCTCACCGAGCCGGAAATCTCATTGTCGGGCGTCATCCCCATTTTTGCGCCCACACCGCGCGGGGCGGAACCCCACGTCTGAATCACAGTCGCCACCGCAATCGGCTTCCCGTGTGCGCGCCAGCGGTCAATGTCAGATAGAACGTCTCGCATAATTCTTGACCTCACTCGTCATCACAAAGCGCCTCGCTCTGATTCCCCGCCGCTCGTCCAAATCCGTCAAACGCCGCGCGAGGTCTTCCAGGCTGGCGAGGTTGTGGACCGGCAGGAAGTCGTCAATGTAAGGGAGCGCCGCCTGCATCCCGCGCGTGAGCGGCTCGTACTCCGGCGAGCCGAGGAGCGGGTTGAGCCAGATCAACCGGTGGCAGGTGCGCTGGAGGCGAGCCATTTCGCGGCGCAGCAAATCCACGTCGCCGCGATCCCAGCCATCGCTGATGAACAGCACCACCGCGCCATGCCCCAGCACGCGCCGCCCCCAGTCGAAGTTGAACGCCTTGAGCGCCTCGCCGATGCGCGTCCCGCCAGACCAATCCGAGACAGCCTGCCCGACCTCCCGGAGCGCGGCCTCGACCTCGCGCCCGTGCAACTGGCGCGTGATGCGCGTCAGGCGTGTGCTGAACACAAAGGCTTCCACGGGCTGGTCGAGCCCGGCCGTCAGGCTGTAAATGAAGTGCAGCAGCAGGCGCGTGTATCTTTCCATCGAGCCGCTGATGTCGGCGACGATGACGAGGGGGCGCGGCTTGTACTTGGGTTCGCGGCGCGCCCATTCGAGCACCTCGCCGCCGTACCGGAGGCTCTTGCGCACCGTGCGCCGCAGGTCGAGCAGCCGCCCCTTCCCCGGTTTGCGCCGCCGGGTGCGCCGCTCGCCAAGCTGCCACACGAGCGCGGCCATCAGCCGTTTGACCGCGTCCAGTTCCTCGCCGCTCATCTCAGCGAAGTCTTTGTGCCGCAGGACTTCGCGGTCGCTGTAGGTGACGGTGACTTGCAGGATGGGCGGCTGGTCGGCGGGGGATTGGCCTTCTGCGTCTTCCGGGGGTTTCGCGTCGGACGGGCGGAGCGGCGGCGGGGTGACGAGGGGGCGGCGAAAGCGGGGACGGGCTTGCAACCCGCCCATCTCGAGCGTGACCCCGCCCTCCGAGGGTTTGCGCCAGAACATCTCGAAGGCCTGATCGAACAGCGGCTCGTCTTCGTGACGGTGGACGAGCAGGCTGCGCGCGGCGTGATAGAAATCCGGCTTGCGCCCGATCTCGATGTGGCCCAGAGCGTGGACGAGGTCAATCATGCGTCCCGGGTTCACGTCGAGGCCGAGCCCGCGCAGGAGACGGCCAAAGAGGATCAGGTTGTGGAGGAGATTACCGGACAAACTCAAACTCCCAACTCAAACTGTCACTTTCACCCGATCGAGGATCGCCCTCAAATTCTCCCCCCTCACCTTCTCCACGTCGTCTTGATATTTGAGAATCACCCCCAGCGTCTCTTCGACGACCCCCGGCTCCAGCGCCTGCTGGTCGAGCGCGACGAGCGCCGCCGTCCAGTCGAGCGTCTCGGCCACGCCGGGGACTTTGTACAGGTCGGCACGGCGCAGCTCTTGAATGAAGCCGGTGATTTGCCGGGCGAGCTGGGCTGGCGCCTGCGGGACTTTGGCCCGGACGATTTCAAATTCTTTGTCGAAACCGGGATAATCAATCCAGTAATACAAACAGCGGCGCTTGAGCGCGTCGTGGACTTCGCGTGTGCGGTTGGAGGTGATCACGGCGACCGGGGGGCGTTCGGCTTTGATCGTGCCGATCTCGGGGATGGTGATCTGAAAGTCGGAGAGGACTTCGAGCAGGAAGGCTTCGAACTCCTCGTCGCTGCGATCCACTTCGTCCACGAGCAGGACGGGCGCTTTCTCGCGCGTGTTTTCGATGGCCTGCAGCAGCGGGCGGCGCAGGAGAAAATCCGGGCCGAAGAGCTCGGCTTCGGAGGCGTGCTCGCCGCGCGCCTCGTGCACGCGGATGTGCATCATCTGCCGGGTGTAGTTCCACTCGTACACGGCGTGGTGCACGTCCAGCCCCTCGTAACATTGCAGGCGGATGAGGTCGGTGTCGAGCAGGCGGGCGATGACCTTGGCGACTTCGGTCTTGCCCACCCCGGCCTCGCCTTCGAGGAACAGCGGGCGGTTGAGCCGAAGGGCGAGGTAAATCGCCGTCGCCAGCCCGCGGTCGGCGATGTAGAGCTGCTCGCGCAGCGCGGCTTGGAGGTCGTCAATCGAGTTGAGATTCAAGATGGCCTTCCCAGAACAGGATTAGGGTTTCGCGCCCGAGGATATTCTATCACGCCGGGAAACAGCCAGGGGAGGCAGCCATTCGTGGAAAACGAACGGCTGGCCTGAGCCGAAAATGCCCGCCTGCGGGCTGCGCTCCGTGTTAGCCGCCGGTTTCCAACCGATGACGCTTCGCGGAGGGATAAAATTAGACTCTGCCGATGGAGCAGAGCGGCTCAACGCTTCACGAATTGAAAATACGCAAAGCCCAACCCGAACAGCAAATAGAGCGCCACGCTCGACCAGCCGAGCGCGTTCGCCAATCCGGCTATTTGGCCGAGGAGCGTCACGATGAAGCCGATGGCGTCCATGATGAGATTGGCGAGGACGATGCCGCGCAGAACCTGGTCATCTGCGGCGTTCCGGGCGGACCAGTTGAGCACGGTGAATCCCAAAAACGCCGCGCCGAAGAGCCGCGCGATGAGGATTCCGGCATCGTTGACGGTGATGCCATAGAGCGACAGCAACCCTCCGGGAACGAGCACAAGGCCGAGGCCGAAGACAAGGGTCACGACAGCGCCCGCCATCAAAAGATTGCCGAGTTTCATGGGATGTCCTCCTCTCCGGGTTTGCTTGTCATTACTTCACGAAAGCCTGTCACGCTGAGAGCAGCGAAGCGTCTCGCGCGGGATTCTTCGGGCGCTACGCGCCCTCAGAATGACATTTCGTGAAGTATTGTCTATCGCTTGCCCGTGATGTAATTCTCGAGCTGCTCAATCACGAACTCCTGCTCGGAGATGATGTCTTTGACCACATCTCCGATGGAGATCACGCCGAGCAGGCGGCCTTCTTCCTGCACAGGCAGATGGCGGATGCGCTTGTTGGTCATCAGCGCCATGCACTCCTCGATGGTCTGGTCAGGGCGCACCCATACCACCTTCTCCGTCATGATCTCGCGCACTGGCGTCTCGCGGGAGGTCTTCCCTTTGAGGACGATCTTCCGGGCATAGTCACGCTCCGAGAGGATGCCCACCAACTGGCCGGCGTTGTCGAGCACCAGCAACGCCCCCACGTCCTTCCCGGCCATGAGGGTGAGCGCCTCGTACACCGTGGCGTCCGGCCCGATGGACCAGACGTCATACCCTTTGTTCCGCAACAGTTCTCGGACGGTTTTCATGGCATCCTCATTTCAGAACAAGCGAGTCACCTTGAGCCTTTCAGGGCGTGGTCGAACGCGACCCAACACCGGTATGGTATATCGCGCACCAGCCCCGCAGAAGACCGGAGGCCTCCTAAACTTGCGGAGGCCTCCGGATTATCTGCGTGTACTTCTTATCCTTTCGCTCGCTCTGCCGCCATCATCAGCGCGCGCTTCGCCATCACTTGTGCCAGGTGTGTGCGATACTCGCCAGAGGCGTAGGCGTCGCTCATCGTCGCCTTGATCTCGCCCACCTGCTCGGCGGCGGCGGCGATGTTGTCCGCCGTCGGCGCCTGCCCGGTGAGCGCGTTCTCCGCCGCTGTGGCGCGCGCCGGGTTCGCCGTGGTGCCGCCGACGACGAGACTCACGCGCGTGACCTTGCCCCCTTCCAATCCCACCATCGCAGCCACGCCGACGACGGCATAGGACGAGGCCGGGTGGCGATGCTTGAGATACGCGCTGCCCATGCCGGGCAAGTTTCCGTAGGCCGGGACGCTGACCGAGGTCAGAATTTCACCGGACTTGAGCGCGGTCGTGAACAGGTCTTTGAAGAACTTGCCGGCTTCGATCTCGCGGGCGCCTGTCAGGCCGGTGGCGGTGAGCGTCGCGCCCAGGGCGACGATGACTGTGGGGTAGTCGGCAGCGGGGTCGG
>Ga0209109_10000209_pt1 | contig 28823 bp, 24 predicted proteins | sample Rifsed10ft2_FD_184004 | JGI IMG/M metagenome (GOLD analysis project Ga0209109, IMG submission 184004) | Soil microbial communities from Rifle, Colorado, USA - sediment 10ft 2 (version 2) | ecosystem: Environmental > Terrestrial > Deep subsurface > Rock core/Sediment | place: Rifle, Colorado... | reverse complement strand
GGGCGGTTCCCTGGGGTCGTGGATTTGTTGGCGCAAGTCCACGGCGAACAGGAGGAACTCGCTGAACGAGTGCCTCCGAAAATGGCGGGAGCCGCGGAAGTCCAGATAAAGCTCGGCACTTTCGGGAAGCCACAATTGCAGCTTTCGCCTGGGGAAATCCACCGGACGGTATTCGATGTCCAGGTGTTCGCTTTGTAGCTTGATTTCGGGCAATGGCTCGAGCAGGTCAACTTCGAGGCGCAGAACCTGATGGGAATCTGCGGCAACCCAGGCTCGTCCCTTTATCTTGACCGGGAAGCGACGATTGCCCACCTGATAGGCGCGGAAGCGGGGGAATCTGTCGGACCGCTGGGCGAAGCGGACTTGCCAGGCCGGTGCGCCGCGCCACTGGCCAAGTCCTTCGCAGGTCATTGCAAAATCATCTACATAAAAGGGGTGAAAGATTAGAGCGAAGGCAGCCAGGCCGCGCGTGGCCAACTGCCTTGGAAGGGTGGAAGGTGACGTCTGGCTGTCGCGGGTTTCTTCCACATTGAGGTAGCCCGGCCGGATCTCGTAGATGGAGACCAGGTATTTGTAGGCGACCACTTGCGCGCGGCCCGGTTCGCCTTCCGAATTTATCTGGGCGTGCTCAATCTTTTCGATAGCAGTGAACTGCTCGAGATTGGAGACGAGCTCCTTGACGCGTTCACTGGCGGGCTTGAGCACGTCCGGCAACGTGCAAGGCACATCGGGCGAAACGGGCGGAACCACGTCGTCAACATCAGGAGGCATCCAACTGCGCGGGCCAGCCTTTGAGGAGCCGGCAGCTCCGGGCTGGAGTTGTTGCGGATAGAGAGTCTTGCTAGCCGCATGGGCAGGTTTCTTGCGTTGGGCGGCCAAGACAGGGGCGAATAAGAGACAGAGGGCCAAGCCAAGAGAAGCAAGAGCGAAGGATCGCCTGCCAGCCAACGAGGGCAAGGTACGATTTCGGAGCAAGACACAAACCCCGGGCCGAAGAAAGGCTAGCGGAGAGAATAGGCCGAGTAAGAGCCGGATTCAAGGCAAGAATCGAGTCGAGAGGCCTGGAAAAGTATGGGCGGTGTGCGTCAAGGGGCTTTTTTAGTCAGAGCCAGGAGATCTCGGAGCATTTGGAGAGCTCTGTCCGGCGAGCAGGATGGGCCCTCGAACAGAAAGGCGATATCAAGATCAGGGAAGCCCATGTTACTGAGCCTGTTCATCAGGTGCTGGCGAAGGGTTCTGGAATCGGAAGCAGGGATCTGACCGAGAGCGTCAAAGATACACTGATGGTCCGCGAGGGTGAATCGAAAGTGAGTGAGCGCGTCGATTGTGCGCGCGCGAAATGGCTGGTCATTGAACTGTTGGCACAGAGCGCAGAGAACAGCGCGCTCGAGGCCTTCCCGGCGGTGAGGAGAAACAGAGTTGTGAATGACACTCACGGAGCCAGTGTAGCGGCAACAGGTGGCGCATTCAAACGCATCGAAGGGAGTGCGATTGCGGAGGGCCTGCAAGGCCGATAGAATTACACTCCTTACAAGGAACTCTCTTCGAGACATGACGGCTCTCGTCTTCCTACTTATCGCCAGCTTGTTCGGTGGGCAGCAAGCGCCTCGACAGGCTCCGCTGGAGCTGAAGCTGCGCCTACTCGAGGAGATCAATCGAGGGCGAATCGAGGCCGGGGTTTCGCCGGTGGAGTATTCCCCCGAATTATCGAAGGCGGCTGACCAACACTGCCGCGAGATGCTGCAAGAGGGGTACGTCAGCCACTGGGACCGTGCCGGCCGGAAGCCCTACCTGCGATACGCCGAGGCCGGTGCGCGCGGGAACACTGCGGAAAACATCACCAGCCTTCGTGATTCGGAGTTCCCTGACGATTTGAAGATTTTGTGGGTCAGCATGTTCAGCGGTCATCAGCGCTTCATGGCCGAGGTGCCCCCAGACGACGGCCATCGCCGCAGCATCCTGGACGCGCGGCAGACGCACGTGGGTATTGGCGTTGGGTATGGCGGAAGCGGGATGAGGCTCATCGAGGTCTACGAAGCGAGATACTCTCACCTGGACGCGATGCCCGGCCGCGTGACCCTGCGCGACACGCTGACGGTAAGCGGGCGCCTGCTTCGGCGAAACCTTGAGCTGGTGGCTCTTACCGTGTTCTATGAGCCGCTGCCAAAGGCGATGAGCGTTGCAGAACTGAGCCGGACGAGATCCTACAGCTTGCCAGCGGAACAAAGACACCAGCGGGTTCAGATCATCGGTGCCCGTTATGTGGACGGGTCGCGAGGCAGCGTGGAGATCAGCCTGGACGGCGCGTTTCGCGCTCCGCTGAATTTCTGGAAGGGGAGTCCGGGCGTGTACAGCGTCGGGGTCTGGGTCAGCGAAACGGGTAGGGAACCCTTTCTGGGAGGGCTTTTGCCTGTGATCGTAGAGGAGGGAAAGCGCTGAAGGTTTACTCCAGCTCGCTTGCCTGGCGCACCCGGGCGGCTTCCAGACGTTGTTTGAGGCCCTGCTCGAGGCGGTTCTTAAGCTCTTCGTCGCGGTGACTGGCGTAATCGAGCCAGGTCATCCCCACTACCAGCGGCCATTCGCCCTTCTGCATCACAAAGGCAAGCTGCTGGCGCGTGGAATCCAGGACGACGTCAAGCAGGTGAACCTCAGGATCAATCGAGGCCAGCAGCCCACGAACGCGTCGGAGTATCTTCTGTTTGGTCTCCTCGCCCAGCATTGCCCTTCCTAATCAGCCCAAGAAAGCGCGCGAGGTCAGTCGCGCAAATGGTGCGGAACGCTGGTCACGACGATGCCTTTGCGGAACAGCAGCGCGCCCTTCAGCATCAGCGTGGTCTGGTTGTGCAGCAGATTGTGCCACCAGCGCGCCGGGACAAACTCGGGCAGCAGCACCGTCACCTTATCGTCCGGTCGCAAGTCTTCCATCTCGTCAATGAAGCGCAGCAAGGGTTGCAGCACGGACCGGTAGGGAGATTCGAGCACGATCAGCGGGACGTCGTCCACGTGCTTCTTCCATCCGGCCCGGATGTCAGTTGCGTCGCGGCCCTCCGTGTTCACCGTCACGGCGACGACATCGCCGGAGATGGAGCGAGCGTATTCGAGAGCGGTTAGAACCACCTTGTTGGGGACGGGAGCCACTGGAACGATGACGGTGTGACGGGAAGTCTTGACTCGCTCGAAGTCAGATACAGAAAGTTGCCGTGCGGAAACGAAGTAATGCTCGCGAACCTTCCGGAACCAGTACACGATGAGTGGGATGGCCAGCAGGACGACCCAGGCGCCGTGCGTGAATTTCACCACGGCCACGACCACCAAGACAACTGATGTCGTCACCGCGCCGAAGGCGTTAACGGCCATGCGCCAGTGGCGACCCTTCTCAGTGGAGTGGCGCCAGTGAACCACCATGCCGGCCTGGGACAAGGTGAAGGAAATGAAAACACCGATCATGTAGAGCGGAATGAGCCGGTGAGTATCGGCACCGAAGAGGACAAGTAGAAGCCCCGCGGCGCCGGCCAGGAGCAGAGCGCCATTGGAGAACACAAGCCGGTCACCAAGATTAGCCAGTTGGCGGGGGGCAAAGCGGTCCTGGGCGAGGATGGAGGAGAGCCGCGGGAAGCCCGCAAAACTGGTATTAGCGGCAAGGATCAGAATGGCCGTGGTGGCTGCCTGGATCATGAAATACAACGGGCCACGGCCAAAGACAGAGCGATTTATCTGTGAAAGAACAGTTTCACCGTGTTGCGGGACGATTCCAAAATGGTGTGCCAGAAAAGTGACCGAGATGACGAGCGAACCCAGAATAGCGGCCATCCAGAAAAGGGTGATGGAAGCGTTCCGTGAGACGGGTTGGCGGAAGGCTTGTACACCATTGGAGATTGCTTCCACGCCGGTGAGCGCGGCGCAGCCCGCTGCGAAGCCACGAAGAAAGAGGAAGAGCGGAGGTAGCACCTCGACGGCCGTTAGCTCCGGAGGGGGTAGGGCAGCGCTACTGCCGGCCATCACCCGGGACAGGCCGGTCACAACTAAAACGTAAATGGACAGAATGAACCAATAGACCGGGATGCCAAAGACGACGGCGGACTCGCGGACTCCGCGCAGATTGAGGAAAAGGATGATCACGATAAAGGTGAGGCTGAGCGCAATTCGGTGGCGGTAAAGGACCGGGGCGGCCGAGGTGATGGCGGCGACGCCAGCGGCCACGCTGACGGCCACGGTAAGGATGTAATCAATCAGGAGTGCGGCGCCGGCCACCAGACCCGCGCCCACACCCAAGTTTTCCTTGGCGACAATGTAGGCGCCGCCGCCGCTGGGGTAGGCGTAGATGGTCTGGCTATAGGAAATGACGACGATGGCGAGCAGTCCAATGATGCAGAACGAAATGGGAAGAGAAAAATGCAGGAGGAGGGACCCACCGACGACCAGCGCCAGCAAGATCTCTTCGGTGGCGTAGGCGCTCGAGGAAAGTGCGTCAGAAGAGAAGACAGCCAGAGCGGCCTTCTTGGAAAGCCGTTGTTCGTGAAGCTCGGTGGTCCGAAGCGGCGACCCGAGAAGGAGCCGCTTCAGGCGGGGTAACAGGATCACAGGCATCCACGCTTAACATACTTTGCGCGGTTGAGCAAGAAGTGGCGGTGCGCGCGAAGGGATGCAATGCGAGCCCAGTCAGAGGATTAGGGGCGAGACAGAGATGGATTGGGCGCGGCCGCCGGGGCCATGCCAAGCGCCTCACGGGCTTCCGCGTTGGCGGGGTCGGTGGTCAGAACGGCTTCGAACTCCCGCGCCGCCTCGGCTGTGCGGCCCGTGGCGGCATAGATTTGCCCCAGGCGGAGATGAACGCGCGCGTCGAACGGCTCCAGCTCGAGCGCCTGGCGGAAGAAAGTTTCCGCCTGTTCGCGGTAGCCCTGGCGGAGTTGGATTTCACCCAGGTGGCGAAGGGCTTCGCCAGTGGGGCTAGCCTCGACGGAACGAAGGAAATGCTCGCGGGCCTCATCGAGTTGGCCGGCCTCGAAGAGGAACTTGCCGAGCTGATAGCGAGCGTCGGTATTGAGCGGCGCAAGTGCGACTGCGGTACGGAATTCGGCAAGTGCGCGATCGGGTTGACTCATCGCCTGATAGGTGATGCCCAGGTTGATATGGGCATGGGCATAGGTCGGCTTGAGGGCGATGGCGCGATTCAGGTAGTCCACCGCTTCCGATAAACGAGCCTGCTCTGTGCAGAGCAAGCCCAGGTTGTTGAGAGTGACCACATTCTTCGGGTTTTGGCGAAGGGCCTGTTGCCATTCGCGCTCGGCGGCGGAAGCGTCGCCCTGCCGCCAATAAACCGTGCCGAGGTTGGCGCGGATGAAGGAGGCGTCCGGAGAGACCTGCAGTGTGTGAGTATACAAAGTCATATCGTCGCGCCAGTCGAGGTTGCGCGTGACGGTGCGGACGAGAAAGAGGGCTGCGATCAGGAAGAGTGAGCCGGCAAGAGCCCGCCGCCGGATGGGGGGCTGAGCCGGAGTCGCCTGCCAGAGCCAAGCAGCGCCCCACGCAACCAGCCAGCAGAAACCGACCGAAGGCAGGTAGAGATAGCGTTCGGCGAAGACGTTAGCCGCCATCCAGCGCGCGTTGAGCACCGGCGCGAGCGTCACGAATAGCCAGAGCAGAGCAAATGAAGGTGGGCGCGCGCGCTTCCAGAGAAAGCAGAATAGCGCGCCGCAAAGAATCACTACACAAATGCCAGTTATAACCCGTGGATCGGTGAGACTAGTGCTTTTGTGGAAGACGTAGAAGGCCGACAATTGCACCGGCCAGATGAGTTTCCAGAGGTAGGCGGCAATCAGGGAGAGCGCGGAGAGAATGGTCTCGGACCAACTCAATCCGGGGCGCTGAAGTACCGGAGCGAGGCCGCCCAGGAAGAGTGCGCGGAACAAGAGATAGGCTGCGGCCATCAGCCAGAGAGCACCGTAGCGCGAGAGCTTTTGGGACGTTAATGTTTTGTGCCGGTCGTCACGATAGAAGTGCTCATAGAGTGTGGCGAGTAGCGGAAGAGTGAGGGCTTGCTCCTTGGCGAGCAGGGCGAGCAGGTAGGTCGCGGTAAGCAAGGTGTAGCGGAAGAGGGAGCTGTGACGGGCGGGGTCACCAAGGCGCAGGAAGAACCAGAAAGTGAGGAGATAGAAAAAGGTGAGTTCGAGGTCGGTGACGCCGGCGATCCAGGCGACGGATTCGGTGTGAATCGGGTGCAGTGCAAATAGAGCGGCGGCGAGAAAGGCTATGCGTGCACTTCCAAAAAGACGGCGGGTGAGAAAAAACAAAAGGCAGACGACAGCGGCGTGAAGCGAGACGTTGACCAGATGAAAACCGAATGGGAGGGGGCCGAAGAGCTTGTAGCAAAGCAGATAACCAAAAGTCATCAGCGGGCGATAGTAGTTGGTGGTGCCTTGCGCGCCTTGAAATGACCAGACATTGCTGGCGAAGATTTCGCGGAGATGGGAGAAGCTTTGGACATACGGGTTGTCAACCAACTGGGGATAATCGTCGTAGACGAAGCCGGCGATGAGCGTGTTGGCGTAGGGAAGAAAGGCCAGAAGAAACAGCAGCAGGACGGCCGCGCCGTCAGACCAGCCCAGGTCACTTTTCCCCAACGAAGCACGCCGCGACTCGGTCTCGCTTGCTGGCATGAACCTATGCTACGGGAGAGAAGTGGGTGAAATCCATTGGACTACGGCAGTGCTTGCGCCCTTGGTCAACGGCGAGTGGTGGTGTTCAGCGACCGTGCCCGAATGAGCACCGGGCGAGACCTCTGGCGGGGCTGCCGCCCCAGATTGAGGCATCCTATCTTTATCCGATGCAAAGATTGCATTTGCCGGGAGGCAATTATGAAGAAACGGGAATTATTCGCAATCGGCCTGGCCTGCCTCTCTATGGCAGGAGCGTGGAATGCTGAGGCGCAGAAGAAGGACAAGGATAAGACTGCTGAGACGAAAACCGTTGGGGACAAAGTGCGCGAGGTCCTGCCGGCAACAGAGATTGTTTTTAGCGAGCGGGAGCGAATCCTAATCAAGGGCTGGTTTGGGACTCACCGCAGCGGCCTGCCGCCGGGGCTGGCGAAAAAGGAGCGGCTCCCGCCCGGACTCGAAAAACAATTGCGGACCCGCGGAACACTGCCACCGGGCCTGCAGAAAAAGATGCAGCCGCTGCCGCTAGACCTCGAACACAAGTTGCGGCGACTTCCGAGCGGTTATCGGCGGGTGGTGATCGCAGGAAATGTGATCCTGATGAACGAAAAGACCGCAGTGATCTATGACATCATCCGGGAGGCGATCCCGTGAGACAAGCGGTGGGTGCAGAAGGCTTGTCTGAGAGGTGAAAGGCGATCAGTTGCGGGGATGCTTCCGGCAGAGGAAGAACTCGTGAAAGATGTTGCTGACGGCGTCGAGTCCGAAGCTCATACCAAAGCGAATGGCCGAGTTGGAGGCTTTGCGATCGCGCTCTTCCCGCCAGACGTTGGAGACCCCGACGCCGATCGCTGAACCCACAACCGTCGGGAAGTTGAACTGGCGTTTGCCGGAGTCCGTGTAGGACACAAACACCTGAGAAAGCGCGTGGCCGAGCCTGCGACCGAAGCCGCTGCGCGGCGAGGGGTGGTATTGGGGATCCATCTTCAGAGCTGAGGCCAGAAGAAACGTTCCGGTGAACTCCTTAATCCCTCGGGTGCCGATGCGGTCGCCGAAGCGGCGCGCATAGCCCTTCCCGCCCTGTCCGAAGCCCGGGTCCGAATCTCGCGCCTGGCTGATGCCGGCTCCTGCGGCCGCGTAAAGCAAGGGGAGCGGGTAGAACGTATGCTTCATTGCGACGATAAACTTGCCGCCAGGGGACAGCGGCTGGCGCTCGCAACTCCCCAAGTTCGCCCTGGCAGGCCTTCCGAGAAATGCAGGGTTTGGTGTTCCGCAGCCGCCGACAAAAGGCGGATTGAGGTTTGATGCAACCGGCTGAATCAGCAGCGTAGACCGGTTCCAATGGAGCGAATCCCGAGTCGAAACCTCTGAAGCAAGGCGCAGTCTTAGCTGTTCCGCTAAGAGGCGCCTGAGCACGGGATGACTTGCAGGAGTCGGTGCTTCCAGATGGGAACGAAAACCTGGCTCGGGACGAGCCGGTTCCTGGGCCCGCACGCAAGATGTCACGCCCGCCAGAAGAATCCCGCAAAGGAAAGCTGCTCGACGAATCGTATGCAAGCCTCAGCCTGCCGGAGGGTTCTGAATGCATCCTGCGGGCGCGGGGAATATATCACGCAATACTCGAAAGACGCATAATCACGTTATGGTCCAACTGGCCTGAGGGGTTGTGAGCGGAATGTGATTGCCAGGTCAGCGGTTAGGTTGCGTGCGGAGTAGTACTACAACCCGGGTACCAAGTTTCTTAGACCCACCCAGCCATTGTCCCTGCTGTTTACCAGCGTTAAGCTGCGACTCGAAATTAGACGAGGCTCGGCGCGGAACCAAGCCGTGGCCGAAAACAAAAGGGAAGGGACATGCTGACCAAGATTCACGATCGCCTGGAAGTGATCGCCATATTCGGTTTTGCGCTTCTGAGCGGCGTAGTGTTTGCCTGGCTCACCCTGCGATAGGAAGGCGACCCCACAGAAACATCCGCCCGCACTCCCGAAGAAGCCTGTCGCCCATCGGCCCTGGTCAGCCAAGAATGTCCACGCGAAGTGGTGCCTGAAGGGTGGTGCCGGGGGGCAGAATCGAACTGCCTACGCCGGCCTTTTCAGGGCCGCGCTCTACCGGTGAGCTACCCCGGCACCGAGAGAAGCAAAGATTTTACGGTCCGGCAGGGAGAAAGTCAAAACAGCAGGAAGGGAAGCGAGCAGGGCGACACCGCGGCCGTGCACACAGAGCAAGGATTTCACCCCACCGCACGGAAGCAAATCGCGACAAGCGGCGAGCTACTTCACTGATGCGTCGAATTCCTTCATCCAGTCTTTCTTCTTGAGCACCTCGCGGGGCTTGGTGCCGTCGGGCGGGCCGACGATTCCGTCTTTCTCCATGATGTCGATTAGCCGAGCGGCGCGGCCGTAACCGATGCGCAGGCGCCGCTGCAGAGTTGAAGTCGAGGCGCGCCCCATTTCGCAGACCACGCGCACAGCTTCTTGGTAAAGATCGTCGTCAATCTCTTCGTCCCTGGCTGCTGCTTCTTCCGCCGCGGGCGTCTCCTCCTTTGGAGCCTCCAGGAGTTGCTGGTTGTAGTGAGCCTTGGCCTGCGCACGCCAGAAATCGCAGACGGCAACGATTTCGTCTTCGGTGACGAGCGGGCCGTGGATGCGGTGGAGTCGTGAGGAGCCCGCCGGCAGGTAAAGCATGTCGCCGCGACCGAGAAGAGATTCGGAGCCGTTGGCGTCCAGGATGGTGCGGGAGTCCACCTTGCTGGCCACGCGGAAGGAGATGCGGGCAGGGAAGTTAGCCTTGATGAGTCCGGTGATGACGTCCACCGAGGGGCGCTGGGTGGCCAGGATCAGGTGGATGCCGACGGCGCGAGCCATCTGGGCCAGCCGGGTGATGGACTCTTCGACATTGTTGGTGTCCACCATCATCAGGTCGGCCAGCTCGTCGATGACGATGACGATGTAGGGCAGCGGACGATGCTCGAGGTCTTCGGCCTCGTCGAACAGGGAGAGAGACTGCCCTTTGGCGAAGGTGCGGTTGTACTGGTCAATGTTGCGCACGTCGCGCTGAGCCAGCAGCTTCAGGCGCTGCTCCATTTCGCGAGTGGCGTTGCGAAGGACGTTGGAGGCAACCTTGGGGTCGGTGACCACGGGCGCAAGCAGATGAGGGATGTCTTCGTAAAGACCCAGCTCGAGCCGCTTGGGATCGACCAGGACCACCTTCAACTCGTCCGGGGTGGCCTTGTAGAGCATCGCAATGATCATTGAGTTGATGAAGACGCTCTTGCCCGTACCGGTGGCGCCGGCGATCAGAAGGTGGGGCATCTGGGCGAGATCGGTGATGCGGATGCGGCCGATCAGGTCTTTGCCCATTGTCAGGGTGAGTTTCGAGGGCGAGTTGACAAACTCGGGCGACTCGATGGCTTCACGCAGGGCGATGGTCTGGCGGTGGTGATTGGGAACTTCAATGCCAACGGTGGATTTGCCGGGGATGCGCTCGATGAGAATTGATTCCGCGCGAAGGGCAAGGCAGAGGTCTTCGGCGAGGCTGGTGATGCGGCTGTACTTGATGCCGGCCTCGGGCTTGAACTCAAAAGTAGTGACGACAGGTCCCGGGTTGATTTGAGTGACCCGGCCGGCGACTTCGAACTCTGCACATTTGTGCTCGATGGCGCGGGCGCGGTCTTTCAGGTCGTCTTCATCGAGTTTCCCGCCGCGCTCGGCCATGCGCAGCAGACTGGGAGAGGGAAGACGGAAGTTGGTAACGCCGCGGGCGATCTTCGGCTCTGAACCTCGACGTGACGAGGCGCTTGCGGCCAGCGAGTCCTCCAAGCGGACCAACATGGGGCCAGACTTGGCGTCGTCCCTTTCTTCCCCGTCAGCGGATTTTGTCAAGGCTGTCGCAGATGCAGTTGCCTGCGAGGCGACCGGTGGGCGGCCGGCGATCCTGATCTGCTCGACGCGCTTACGCAGATGGGCTTGCTGCCGGGCCTCCCGCCAGGCGCGCCAGCGGGCCTGCAGGCGCTCGCCAAGACCCAGTTTGCCAATTGGACCGCTGAGCCATTGCTGGGCGCCGCGGAAGGAAAAGGTGGTCGTCAGGAAGAGAGAGGCAAAGAGCGCGGCTAGGGTCAACAGGTATGCACCGACGGAGTTGAAGGCGGCGATCAGACCGTCCGAAACCAACGTTCCCAGCAGGCCCCCGGGCGGAATCGTACCGCGCACCTCGGGCAGGTGCCAGAGTGCAAGAAGCGCGGGGAGAGAGAGAACCAGGAGCGCGCCGCCGACGATTTTGGCCGTCGGTGAGGCAACGGCCTGGCTGCGAAACCACTGCCAGCCAAGGAGGAGGATACCGACCGGCAGGAGGAATGCAGCGTAGCCAAAACCCTGGAACAGAAGATCGGCGCCGTGGGCGCCCACCGGTCCAATCCAGTTCCGTGCCGGCGGCGCAGCAGCGGCCGCGGCGTTGGACGGCGGGCCGGAGACGTTCAGGGAGACGTCAACCGGGCTGTAGGACAGTAATGCCAGCGCCACGAGGACGGCCACGACGACGCCCAGGAAGCCGACCAATTCGTTCAAGCGCCGGTTTTCAGTCGGCGTAAGAATACGCACACGAAGCTCCTTTGTCTGGGGAAGGCTCGACAGCCAAGTGGGGGGCGCGGGCGCTATCGCGCGTGACCCATGTGGAAGAACGCGAGCAACAGGATGACTATACCAAAGAGGATGCGGTAGTAAATAAAGATCTTGAGTGTGCGTGTTTGCAAATAGCGCAAGAAGAAGGCGATCACCAGGTAGCCGGAGAGGGCCGAGACGAGAAAACCCAGAAGGAGTGCTTCCAGCTGGGCGCCGCTGGGCGGATGGTGGCGCATCTCGAAGATGGTCTTGACGGCGGCGCCGGCGATGATGGGGGTGGACAGCAGGAAGGTGAAGCGCGCGGCGGCTTCGCGGGTCATGCCGCGCCAGAGGCCGGCGACAATCGTTGCGCCAGAGCGGGAGACGCCCGGAACGAGGGCGATGGCCTGAGCCGTGCCAATTGCCATGGCGTCGGCGAGAGACAGAGAATCGATTTCACGCGCATGGAAGAAGCGCTTCTCGGCCCACCACATGACCAGACCAACGACAATCAGCATGACGCCCATCAGAAAGGGACTGCGAAACGACGTTGCAATGTAGTGTTCGCCGATTAAGCCGAGCAGGCCTGCGGGAATTGTCGCTGCCACTATATACCAAAAGAGGCGCCGGGAAGTGCGCACCTGCTCGACCGGCGTGCCGGCCGGATAGCGGAAGCCGATGCCGCACAGCAGAAGCTCAAGCCAGGTACGAAAAAAGTAAAGGAGAACGGCCACAAGGGTGCCGGCGTGGACGGCGACCGTGAACGGGATGCCCGGGTCACCCCAGCCCAGGAGCCAGGGGAAAAGGTACAGATGGGCGGTGCTGCTGACGGGAAGGAATTCTGTGAGCCCTTGCACCAGCGCAAGGATGACGGCTTGGAAGAGGGACATTGAGGCTCAGGTCTCCCGAGGCGCGGACAGTGGCTTGCGCATGAGATAGGCGTCGATACGGCCCAGATAATAGCGCGGCAGCACGCCCACGGTACGATAGCCGTGCTTCTGCCAGAAGGCAATGGCGGCGTGATTGTTGGTTGCTGTTTCTAACTCTACGGACCGAACGCCCCTTGCGGCGAGGCCGGTCTCCACGGCATCGAGCAGAAGAGTGCCCAGACCCTGGCGGCGATAAGGCGCGAGAACATCGAGGGTGATCAGGTGCGCCTTGTCGGCTTCGGAGCTTGCCAGAATGAAGCCGGCCACGGCCTCATCGACTTCCGCTACCAGGCAGACTGCGCCGGGAAGAGAAAGGAACCAGCGAAGGACGGATTTTGAATAGGCGATGCCCCGGGCGAAGCAAGCCTGGTCAATTCGCAAGAGTGCTGGAACGTCTGTGGGCACGCAAGGACGAAGTCGCGGGGGCATGGGATGCCATTGTAGCGCGGCAAAGCGAACAGCAGCCGGGCGGCTGGAAATGCGGTTCCAGGTCACACTTCGAGAATGACGGGAAGGATCAGCGGGCGCTTCGAAGTCTGTTTGTTGAGATAGCGCTTCAGGTCAGCACGAATTTTTTCCTTGATGACGCCCCAGTCCATCTTCTCCTCGGGGTTGGATTGTTCGATGGTGCGGAGGATGACGGCGCGGGCGCCGTTGAGGACCTCGTTGCCGTTTTCCGAGGGGAGAAAACCGCGAGTGACGATCTCCGGCTGAGATTCCACGCGGCCGGTGTGCTTGTCGATGGCGATAATGGGGACGACGATGCCGTCTTCGGACAGATGGCGGCGGTCGCGGATGACCACCTCTTCAATCTCCTCGAGCGAGCCGGAGTCCACCAGGACGCGGCCGGCGGCGACCGGTTCGCGGCGGTAGGCGCCCTCGGAAGTGAACTCGATGGGCTGGCCGTCTTCGAGCAGGATGACTTCCCCGGAAACAGCGCCGACCTGATGGGCCAATGCGGCGTGGCGGAACAACTGGCGGTACTCGCCGTGAATGGGAATGAAGTAGCGCGGGCGAACCAGGTTCTGCAGCAGCTTCAACTCTTCCTGGCTGGCGTGGCCGGAGACGTGGATGGTGCCGCCGGCATTGTCGTAATAGACCAGGGCGCGGCGTCGGAACATGTGGTCAATCATGCGGAAGATGGCTTTTTCGTTTCCGGGGATGATGCGCGCGGAGAGGATGACAGTGTCTTGATCGTCGAGGCTGACCATGCGGTGGTTATTCACAGCAATGCGGGAGAGGGACGAGAGTGGCTCGGCCTGGCTGCCGCTGGCGAGAACAAGGAGCTTGCGGGGATCGAAGGTCTTGAGATCCTGCGGGCGGACCACCATGCCGTCGGGGATGCGCAGGCGGTCCATGGAGTGAGCGATTTCGACGTTGTCCACCATGCTGCGGCCGACAAAGGAGACTTTGCGCCCGGCTGCGCCGGCAATGTCGATCACTTGCTGGATGCGGTGGATGGAGGTGGCAAAGCAAGAGACCAGCACCTTGCGCGGGGCGGCGCGGCACAACTCCTCGATGCGCGGCCAGACGGCGCGTTCGGAGGGCGTGTAGCCGGGGCGCTCGACATTGGTGCTGTCACTGAAGAGTGCTAGCACGCCCTCGTGGCCGTAGCGGGCGAAAGCGTGCAGATCGAAGGGTGCGAGGTCGGTGGGCGTGGGGTCCATCTTGAAGTCGCCAGTGTGGATCACAACGCCGAGCGGCGTGCGGATGGCCAAGGCCACGCAGTCAATCGTGCTGTGGGTGACGTAGATGAATTCGATTTCGAATGGGCCGATCTCCACTTTGCGGCCGGGGATCACTTCGCGCAGGACGGCCTGGTCGAGCAGGGCATGTTCCTCAAGCCGCTTGCGGACCAGCGCCAGGGTGAAGCGCGTGCCGTAAATGGGGACGTTCAGCTCGGGCAGGATGTAGGCCAGCGCGCCGATGTGATCTTCGTGGCCGTGGGTCAGGATGATGGCGCGGACGAGATCGCGATTCTGCTTAAGGTAAGTGATGTCGGGGATGACGATATCAACGCCGAGCAGCTCGGCCTCGGGGAACATCAAGCCGGCGTCAATGACGATGATGTCGTCGCCGTAGCGCAGGGCGAGCATGTTCATACCGAACTCGCCCAGGCCGCCCAGGGGAATGGCCCATAGAGAAGAAAGTGAACTCAATGTGTGCGTAGTCCTCCAGCCGCAGGAAATCGTATCACAGTAGAGGTGGAGACGGGTGTCGCGGGGTCAGTCTTTACTGCCGGAGAAGAAGCGGGCGACGGCCACCAGGAGCACAGCGCCGAGCGTGGCAGCGGCCAGGCTGAAAAGAAAGCCGCGGCCGCCGTCGGGAATGCTGAACTTGCGAAAGATCCAGCCGCCCAGAATGGCGCCAATGAGTCCAAGGAAAAGATTCGCCAGGCAGCCGAAACCGCGTCCGCGGGAGATCACGCCGGCTAGCCAGCCGGCCAGAAGGCCGATCAGGATCCAGCCAATCAGGGAGTGGGTCATGGTGAACTGCATGGGAGGTGCTCCTTGCCGGGTGTATCGCTACTTCTTGCAGAAGATGTAGCCGAGCGTTTTGTAGATCAATTTGGCGGCCAGGAAATCGGAGGCGTGGTCGCCGGGCTGAGGCAGAAGCTCGACGACGTCCATGGCAACAATTTTCTTTTTACGAGCGACCTCGCGAATGAGCGAGGTCACCTGAACCCAGTCGAGGCCGCCGGGCTCGGGCGTGCCGGTGGCGGGGACATAGGCGGGATCGAAGGCGTCGAGGTCCACGGTTAGATAGACGTGGTCGCTTAGATCCGCAACGACGCGGGGCAGCCAGGCGTCGAGCTGTGCTCGTACGATGTCCTTGGCCCAGTAGATTTTTGTGGGCAGCGAGGGAATGGCTTCGGCCTCTTCCACGGAGAGGGAGCGAATACCCACCTGGACAGCGGGGCACATCTCCACCACGCGACGCATGACGGCGGCATGACTGGCGGGGTTGCCCTGATACGACTCGCGAAGATCGGCGTGCGCGTCAATCTGAAGAACAGAGAGGTCGGCGAACTTGCGTACAGCGGCCGAGACAAGAGGAGCGGTCAGCGAGTGCTCACCGCCCAGGACGACGGGGAATTTGCCGTCGCTCAGAAGACCGAGGCCGGTGGTGTGCAGCTCGGCGAGAACTTTATCGAGCGGGCCGTCCTGAGTATCAATCGCCGGAAGAGTGGCGATTCCGATTTGTTGGTAGGGTTCAAGGCCCAGTTCCTCGTCGTAGGTTTCCATGTTGCGGCTGGCGGCGAGGATGGCCGCGGGGCCGTTGCGCGTACCGGCCATGTAGGTGGTGGTGCGTTCGAGTGGCACGGGGAAGACGACGGCGCGCGAAGAGTCGTAGCGCGAGAACTCAGCAGGCAGCGCACCGAAATTGTCGGGAGGAGCCAGCGTATAGGTCTTGAGCACCAGCGAACTCCTCAGAGATGAAGCGAGTTCTGTTTTGCTTCGCGCGCGACTTTGTACTATCAATTGCGGCGCGGATGCAAATGAAAAACGCACCGAAGACCAAAGAGGTTCCAAAGGAAAGGGTGCGCAAGAGAGAAACCTCTAATCGTCTTCGCCGAGGAGGATGGCGGCGGCGAGGACAGTGGACCAGAGGCCGCGCTTATCGCCGACGGCGGACTGGGTGATGTTCATGGTGCGGACGATTTTGTTGGAAATGCGGTAGACCTCTTTTTTTTCATCCCACGACAAGTCCGGATCAAACTCCACGTTCAATGTAGTGGCGAGCATCTCTGCCGCCAGCTCCTCGGTATATTCGCCGGCGACTTCCTCGGGCTCGCCGAAGGAGTGGTGCTCAGAGAGGTAGCCGTACATGGATTTGTCGGCAGGCAGGGCCAGGCCGATGCCGGCGGCGATGAGGCGATGTGGCTCGCGAGTGGAATTTTCGCTGATGACGGTGAAGGCCACCTGGCCGGGCTTGAGGTGCTTCAAGCCTTCGCTGCGGGAGATGAGCTTGCAATTGGGAGGAAAGATCGAGGAGACGCGGACGATGTTACAGGCCGCGATGCCCGCATTGCGCAAGGCCAACTCAAAGCTGGAGAGCCGCTCGCGATGTTTACCGACGCCCTTGGTGAGAAATATTTTCTTCGCGACGAACGCCATGGACAGTGCCGGGCTGCGGTGCCTCCTGGTTTGAGGTGAGAACGCGAGCGAACATTTTGTGCGAGCGGAAAAATAACAGGAAGGTCCTGCGGTGTCAACGCATTTCCCGGCAAAATGTGCAACGCACAAGCGAGACGGCGGCCGGCAAAGCTAGCGACTAATGGGCTGCGCCACTTGAGGTGGGGCGCTGCTGGAGCCGGCGGGCCTCGCCGAGAATGGCCGCCAGAGCTTCGGAGGGCACAATGCGCCAATTGCCATCGGCAGTGGTGGGGATGGTGCCGGTGCGCGAGACGTACTCGATGATGAGATCGCGAATCTCCTGCGGCGAGCGATAGAGCACGGGCAATCCCTGGAGAACGGTGTAGCGGCCGCCGCCGGCGTAGCGGTAATTGTTTACGGCTACGCGAAGTTTGGCGGCTGGCTCGAGCGGCGCCCCTTTCCAGGTGAGATTGCGGATGCGCTGGCCGACGGGCTGGCGGAGATCAATCTCATAGCTGACGCCGGCGGCGTTGTCAGCGTTGTAGCCGGGCAGGCGCGGCGGTTGACCGGCTGGAAGCGGCCAACCGGAGAAAAAGCTGGCGGCGTGCTCAAGAGTTTCTTTGAGCTGGGCGCCCGACATTTCGACGGTGAATAACGTGTTGTCGTAGATGTAGAGCGCGGCGAGCTGACGAACGGTGACCTGGCCGGCGGGAATTTGCGCACCAGTGAAAAACATGGTGGCCAGCGAAACATCGGCCTGGCCGTATTCCATTTGGACTTTGTGGATCAGGTCAACCAGGGGACTGTCTTCATAGCGAGCGGTCGAGCCATCGAGCGGCTTCGCGCTAGTGGCGACAGGAGTGTCGAGGTACTTCTGGGTGGCGTCGTCATAGGGCTTGGCGAGGGCAAGAATTTCCGGGTCGGGCGGGACGGCGTCGGTGACGGGAATAACGGTCGAGCGCTTCGAAGCGACGCGCCAAGAGCCGGAAGGGTTGCGGTCCAGGGTGACGTCGGCGCGGGCCAGGGATTGTCCCCAATTTTTCGCCTGAGTCAGTAAGACACCGTTGATGACTTTTTCGGAAAGCTCCTGGTGGGAGTGGCCGAAGAGAATCACGTCGATGCCGGGAACCTGCGTCGCGAGGGCGTACATGGCGTTTTCGCCGGGGATTTGGTTGGGGTCGAATGGCTTGCCGGAGTCAGGATCCTGTTCGAGTCCAGAGTGAGCGATGACGACAACAAGGTCGGCCTGCTTGCGGACATCGGGGATGACGCGGCGGGCGGCGTCCACGATGGGCTCAAACTGATAGCCGCGGTAGTTGGCGGGCAGCTCCCAGCGCGGGATGCCGGGCGTGACAAAGCCGACGATGGCGACGCGCACGCCAGCGACGTTTTTGATGATGTAGGGACGGAAATACGAGACGCTATCGGGAGAATACTCCTGGCGCACGTTGGCGGCGAGGATGGGAAACTTCGCTTCGCGTTTGGCGCGCCAGAGATTGTCCAGACCGAAGTTGAACTCATGATTGCCAAGGGCCATGGCGTCATAGTGGAGAGCGTTCATCACGGAAATTGTGGGATTGGGGTTGTCCGGCTGTTTGCGGGCGAAGTAATAATCAAGCGGAGTGCCCTGAATCGTGTCGCCGGAATCGAGCAGGAGAACATTGGGCTGCTCGGCGCGGACGCGGCGGATGAGCGTGGCGACCTTGGCCAGGCCGCGGTTGGCGGGGCGATTGGCGAAGTAATCCACCGGGGCGAGGTTGCCGTGGAGGTCGGTGGTGCCGAGCAGAGTGATGGAAACCTGCTGCGGCGCGGCCGGAGAACCCTGCGGCGTGATTGCCTGCGGGAAAAGAACGAAGGCGAGAAGCAGGAAGAAAACGGCACGGGCCAGGACGGACCGAAAACGCATCACAAAGAGGGCTCCTGACAGAGAGTGAGGAAGCGGGCAAGCACGCTGCTGAGGCCGACAAGTTCGCGAAGGTTCTGCTGGGAGAAATCGGGGCCGGCATCGGCGGGCGTGCGTCCTTTACGGGAGATCTGCACGACGCCGACCACCTTGCCCTCGACGAGGATCGGCGCGCTCATGATTTTGTGGATCAGCTCGTCGCGGCGCTGGCTGAGCGGCACACCTTCAAAGACGGTGGCATGACGCGCGGACGTGAAGGTATTGATCACTTCGTGGCGTTTGTCGCGCGCGGTCCGAGCAGCCAGAGCCGAATTGCTGGTCAGGGGAATGGTGCCCACGGCCTGAAGCTTCTCCGGGATGACGAACTTCAAGAGGCGGCCCTTATCGACGAGCACAAGGATGCCGACCTCATCGGGCTTGACGCCGAACACCTTGCCCAGTTGCTCGGCAAAGTGAGCCTTGGATTCGGTGTCGAGCGGGGGTGCGTTCTGGGCAAGGACATCCAGTGCCTGTTCGAGATCGGCGACGACGCGAGCGTTCATGCGTTTTTTCTCCCTCTGATGCCACGCAGCTTCTATTTTAGCTCAGGTTTGGGCGCGAAGAGGGAGCGATTGTGCGGATGCCGCGAAAGGTAAGGCGAAATGCAGAGCCGGTGTCGGTTGAAAATGCGATGTGAAATGCCTATACTGAGCGGTCTGCAGCGAGACTGCGCCACCGACTGCGGAAGCACGGCACCACGGCGGGCGCCCCCGCCGGCAGGAATTCACAGCACAATGACAGTAGACGGACGGTACGTGCATGGCTGCTAGCACCGGGGCTCCGACCGACCACAGCTTTTACTGGCGCAAGCTGCACTCGCTGACCGGAATCCTACCCATCGGCGTCTACCTGATCGTCCACTTCTGGGAAAACAGCTACGCGCTGGTCAGCCCGGAGAAATACAACGAAATCTCGCAGGGGATGCAAACAATCCCCTGGCGCGTGCCGGTGGAGATTGCGGTGCTGGGTCTGCCGATCCTCTACCACAGCCTGTACGGGCTGTACGTGTGGTGGTCGGGGAAGTCCAATGTGGTGCGGTATCCGTGGGTGGGGAACTGGATGTTCACCGTGCAGCGCTGGACCGGGCTGCTTGCGCTGCTGTTCATCGGCTTCCACGTTTGGACCACGCGCATCCTCGAGCACGGTAAGACGACGTTTGCGAGCATGAACCACCAGTTTGAGAGCACGCTCTACGTGGTGTTTTACCTGATTGGTGTGACGGCGTGCGCGGTGCACCTGGGCGTGGGCATCTGGAATTTCCTGTGTAAGTGGGGTCTGGCAGCGACGGTAAGGTCGCAGCGCGCGGCAGGGTATTTGGGCGTTCTGGTTGCGGTGATGCTCACCGTGATGGGGTTCGCGGTGGTGGCGGGCCTGCGCTATAGCTGGCACCCGTTCAGTTCGTATTTGCCATGAGACAGCCGAAAGTCATCATCGTTGGAGGAGGGCTGGCGGGGCTGATGGCCGCGATCCGCGTGGCCGAGCACGGCGTGCCGGTGGAGCTGTTTTCGATCGTGCCGGTGAAGCGGTCGCATTCGGTGTGCGCACAGGGCGGCATCAACGCGGCCAAGAACACCAAGGGCGAAGGCGACTCCACCGCGAAACACTTTGATGACAGCATTTACGGCGGCGACTTCCTGGCCAACCAGACACCGGTCCAGCGGATGTGCGAGGCCGCGCCGGGGATCATTGACCTGCTCGACCGCATGGGGGTGATGTTTAACCGCACGGCGGAGGGTCTGCTGGACTACCGGCGGTTTGGCGGCACGCTCTATCACCGGACGGCGTTTGCCGGCGCAACCACCGGCCAGCAGATGCTCTATGCGCTCGACGAGCAGGTGCGGCGGTTCGAGGCCGAAGACAAGGTGAAGAAGTACGAGGGCTGGACGTTTCTTTCGGCGGTGATGGACGAGGCGGGCGTCTGCCGGGGCATCTGTGGAATGGACCTGAAGACGATGGAGGTGCGCACGTTCCCGGCCGATGTGGCGATCATCTGCACCGGCGGGATTGGGGCGATCTATGGCCGCTCGACGAATTCGGTGGTATGCACAGGCTCGGCGCAATCGGCGCTCTTCCAGCAGGGCGTGGACTACGCCAACGGCGAGTTCATCCAGGTGCACCCCACAGCCATCCCCGGCGAAGACAAGCTGCGGTTGATGAGCGAATCGGCGCGCGGGGAAGGCGGGCGCGTCTGGGTGCCGAAGAAGCCGGGTGACACGCGGCCACCGAAGCAGATCCCGGAGTCGGAGAGGTTCTACTTCCTCGAGGAGTGGTACCCGAAGTACGGCAATCTGGTGGTGCGCGATATCGCTACGCGCGCCATTCACAAGATTGTGTTCGAGATGAAGATGGGGCTGGCGGGCGAGCCAGCGGTCTATCTGGACCTGACGCACATCAAGCGTGAAGAGCTGGACCGGAAACTGGAAGGCATTCTGGAGACTTACGAGAAGTTCGTCGGCGTGGACCCGCGCGAAGAGCCGATGAAGGTTTTTCCTGGGGTGCACTACACGATGGGCGGGATCTGGATCGACAACGAGAATGCGGCGACCAACGTGCCGGGGATTTACGCGGCGGGCGAATGTGACTACCAGTACCACGGAGCGAACCGGCTGGGAGCGAACTCGCTGGTGTCGTGCATCTGGGGTGGGATGGTGTCCGGGCCGGCGTCGGTGAAGTATGCGCGCGGGCTGGAGAAGGGACACGAAACCGTCTCGAGCCAGGTGTTCGAGCGCGAACAAAAGCGGCAGCAGGAGATCAACGAGAGGCTGCTGGTTCAGCAGGGTACGGAGAACCCGTTGACCATTTGGAAGGAGATGGGCGCGTGGATGACCGAGCACGTGACGGTGGTACGACACAACAAGAACCTGGAGAAGGCGGACGCCAAGCTGCAGGAGTTGATCGAGCGGTATCAGCGGATCAACGTGGCGGACCGGACCAAGTGGTCAAACCAAACGCTGAACTTTGTGCGCGAGCTGTATAACATGTTGATCCTGGCGCGAGTGATCACGCTGGGGGCGCTGGCGCGGAATGAGTCGCGCGGGGCGCACTACAAGCCCGATTTCCCGGAGCGCGACGATAAGAATTGGCTGAAGACGACGCGGGCACACTGGGAGAACGGGCCGATCGAATTGAAGTACGAGGCGGTGGATACGTCGCTGCTTCCGCCGAGAGCGCGGCGGTACGACGTGGCGCAATGAAGAGGTCATGAGGTCGCCAAGGCAGGAGAGAGGTGCCCCTGAGGAAGGGGTGGGAAGAGATGGCTGAGAAGAAGACGGTCGTCGTGCGGGTGAAGCGGCAGGGGGGGCCGAAGGAGAGGCCGCGGTGGGAGGAGTTTGAGCTGGAGTGGCGGCCGTGCATGAATGTGATCATTTGCCTGCGCGACATCGCTGAGCGGCCGATCACGCGCGACGGCAAGGTGACTACGCCGGTCAGCTACGAGGTGAATTGTCTCGAAGAAGTGTGCGGCTCCTGCGCGATGGTCATCAACGGAAAAGCGCGGATGGCGTGCTCGGCGCTGGTGGACCAGTTGGAGCAGCCCATTCGCCTGGAGCCGATGGCGAAGTTCCCGGTGGTGCGCGACCTGGCGGTGGACCGCTCGGTGATGTTTGAAAACTTGAAGCGGGTGAAGGCGTGGGTACCGATCGACGGGACCTATGCGCTGGGCGAAGGGCCACGGATGTCGCAGGAGAAGCAGTCGAAGGCCTACCCGCTTTCGCGCTGCATCACCTGCGGCGCGTGTCTGGAAGTGTGCCCGCAGGTGAACGAGAACAGCCAGTTCATCGGTGCGGCGATCATCAGCCAGGTGCGGTTGTTCAACCTGCACCCAACGGGGGCAATGCACGCGCGCGAACGGATCGAAGCGGTGATGGGGCCGGGCGGCGTGGCCGACTGCGCCAACGCGCAGAACTGCGTGAAGATTTGTCCGAAGAGCATCCCGCTGACGGAATCGTTAGCCGACGTGAACCGGCAGGCCATTCAGCAGGCCCTGACGGGCTGGCTGATCGGTTAGGAAACTATGCGAACCTCTTTCCTTCTGGCCTCTGCAGTAATCTTACTTAGCGGAACGATTCTGGTGGCCACGGTGCCTGGCGACGATCTTGCCGCGCGCGCAAAGAAACTGCACTTCAGCGCGATTGTGCTGGATACGCACGACGACACGCCGCAGCGCATGTTGTTTGAGCCAGCCTATGATATCGGGAAGCGCGACGCGAAGGGACACATTGACATTCCGCGGATGCGGGAGGGGGGCCTCGACGCGATCTTCTTTTCGATCTATGCGCCCACGTCGTTGACCGGGCCGGCGGTGGTGAAGCGCTCGCTGGATTTGATTGATGCGGTGCGAGAAGCGGTGCGGAAGTACCCGAACGACTTGATGCTGGCCACAACGGCTGAAGACGTTCGTCGTGCGCACCGGCAGGGCAAGATTGCTGCGCTGATGGGGATGGAAGGTGGGCACATGATTGACGGCGACCTGCGGGCGCTGCGCATGTATGCCGCGCTGGGCGTGCGCTACCTGACCCTTGCGCACAGCAAGGGGACCGGCTGGGCGGGGTCGTCGGGCGATGTGGGGAAGAATGACGGGCTGACCGACTTCGGCAAGGACGTGGTGAGGGAGTTGAACCGGCTGGGCGTGATGGTGGATATCTCGCACGCGTCGGACCAGACGTTTTATGACGCGCTGGAGACGAGCCGGGCGCCGCTGGTTGCGTCGCATTCCTCGTGCCGGGCGATTTCGAACCACCCGCGCAACATGACCGACGACATGATCCGCGCGCTGGCGAAAAAGGGCGGCGTGATCCAGATCACTTACGTGGACACTTTCCTCAGCCAGGAGCTGTATGACGCCGAAGAGGCCGTAAAGGCAGAACGGGCGGCGCGGACAGCGGATATTGACAAGAAGTTTGCCGGCGACGAAGCGCGGAAGATCCAGGAGTATGATCACCTGAAGAAAGAGTTTGCGGGGCGGATGCCGGTGGTGAGCTGGGAGAAGATCGTCGAGCACATTGACCATGCGGTGAAGGTGGGAGGTGTGGACCACGTCGGGCTGGGGTCGGACTTCGACGGGGCGACGATGCCGCAGGGGATGGAAGACGTGTCGCAATTGCCGAAGATCACCGAGGCGTTGCTGCGGAAGGGGTACTCCGAGCGCGATGTGCGAAAGATACTCGGCGAGAACCTGCTGCGGGTAATGAGTGAAGTGGAGCGCGTGAGCCGGGAAATGAATGGCCAGGGTAAGAAGTAAGCGACGATACTGAGAAAAGAAAGCAAAGAGACAAGGAGGCGGGGATGCGGAAAAGCTATCTGGCACTGATTCTTCTGACGAGCGTGGGCGTGACGCCGGTGTGGTCACAGCAGCAGCCGGCGGGGCAGGCGGCGGCCGAGACGCGTGAGCCCGGACTGTACATGACGTTTCAGACGACGATGGGTTCGATCGCCTGCAAGCTGTACGAGAACGAGGCGCCGGTGACGGTGCGGACGCTGGTGGGGTTGGCGACGGGGAGTAAATCATATATTGACCCGCGCACGGGGCAGACGGTGCGGGGCAAGCGGTTTTACGACGGGCTGATTTTTCACCGCGTGATCCCGAACTTTATGATCCAGGGCGGTGACCCGCTGGGCAACGGCACGGGCGGGCCGGGAGGACCAGGGTTTCCGTTCAAGGATGAGTTCGTCGCGACACTGAAGTTTGACGTGCCGGGACGGCTGGCGATGGCGAATTCCGGGCCGACGACGAACGGCAGCCAGTTTTTTATTACCGAGGTGCCGACGCCGCACCTGAACAACAAACATACGATTTGGGGGCAATGCCAGAACCTGGACGTGGTGAAGGCCATCGCCCGCACGCCGCATGGGCCGAATGATAAGCCGAGGACGCCCGTGGTGATCCAGAAGGTGATTGTGGAGCGCGTCGGGCTGGCGCCGGCCAATCCGCCTGAGGGCGCGCCCGCTAAGGCGTCGGCGAAGACTCCTGCAAAGAAAACGCCGTAGGGCCACAATGCCTGAGCGGGCAGGCCAGGCCGTTGCGCCGCGCCCGCCCCGCAACAGAAGGCCATGCGGACTTCAAACCCCTTCCGCGCAGCATTGACGAGCGATAACGCGCTGCTGCTCTATCCCGCCGTTTTCAAGCTATTGCTACATTTCTTCACGATCAGCCGCTACGGATATTTCCGCGACGAGCTCTACTTCATTGCCTGCAGCGAGCATCTGGCGTGGGGCTACGTGGACATGGCGCCGATGGTGGCGTGGGTCGCGGCGCTGAGCCGCTGGCTGCTAGGCGATTCGCTTTTTGCGATCCGATTCTTTCCGGTCGTGGCCGGCGCGGTGTTTGTGTGGCTGACGGGACTGATCGCGCGGGAACTGGGCGGCGGACGGGAGGCGCGGTTTCTCGGGCAGGTGACGGTGATCGTGGCACCCGTCTATCTGGTGATTGATAGTTTTCTTTCGATGAACGCGTTCGAGGAGGTGCTGTGGCCGCTGGCAGCGTACCTGGTGATGCGGATCATCAAGACGGGCAACCAGAAGCTGTGGCTGTGGTTCGGGATTGTGGCCGGCGCGGGGCTGCTGACCAAACACTCCATGCTGTTTTTCGGTTCCGCGGTATTCGTCGGGTTGCTGCTGACGCCGGAGCGGAAGGCGTTTGCGCAAAGGTGGATTTGGCTCGGCGGGGCAATTGCGCTGGTGATCTTTCTGCCCAACCTGCTCTGGCAGATCCAGCACGGCTGGCCGACGATTGAGCTGCTGCGGAACGTGAAGGAGACGGGAAAGAATGTGGTCCTGAGCCCGCCGGTGTTTCTCTTCCGCCAGGCGTTCATGCTGAACTTCTTCACGCTGCCGGTGTGGGTGGCGGGACTCTGGTTTTTCTTCTTTCACCGGATGGGCAAGCAGTATCGCGTGCTGGGCTGGGCGTACTTGGTGCTGCTGGCGACGTTCATCGTGCTGGAGGCGAAGGACTACTACGTGGCGCCGTTCTACCCGGTGCTGATGGCTGCGGGCGGTGTGGTGTGGGAGCCGCTGCTCAAACGGCGCAAGGTCGTGTTTGCCACGGCCACCGTAGTGCTGGCGGCGAGTGGGGTCCTTGCGGCGCTGCTGACCCTGCCATTGCTGCCGCCGGAACGATACCTAAAGTTGATGCATGGGCTGGGGATCACGCCGCCGCGAAGCGAGGTTTCGCATACCTCCGAGCTGCCGCAACATCTGGCCGACCAGTTCGGATGGGTGGAGATGGTAGAGAAGGTGGCGGCGGTGTACCAGAGCCTGCCGCCGGATGAGCGCACGAAGGCATGCATCTTTGCGGGGAACTACGGACAGGCCGGAGCAATAGACTTTTTTGGCGGGCGGTACGGTTTGCCGAAAGCCATCAGTGGCCATCAGAACTACTTTTTGTGGGGACCGCGCGATTGCGGCGGTGAGGTGTTGATTACAGTTGGCGAGAAGCCTGAAGACGTGCGGAAAAGCTTTGCAGAGGTCGTTGAAGCAGTGCGTCCCTATCATCCCTACGCGATGCCGTGGGAGAACCGCAACCCCATCTGTGTTGCGCGCAGGCCGAAATTGACGATTGCCGAGGTCTGGCCTCGGGTGAAGAGGTATCGGTAGCGTTGAAGCGGGTCGGGCCGAAGCCGCGCGGTTACAGACCGAGGACGGTGACGAGCTCGCGGACGGAGGCGGCGGATTTTTCGAGTGCGGTGCGCTCCTCGGGCGTGAGCTTGATTTCGATGATTTGCTCGATGCCGCGGGCACCGAGCTTGACCGGCACACCGACGAATAACCCCTTGATGCCGTATTCCCCATCCAGATAAGCCGCACAGGGAAGGACCTTCTTCTTATCTTTCAGGATGGCTTCGACCATTTCGACGACGGCGGCCGACGGGGCGTAGTAGGCCGAGCCAGTTTTGAGGAGGTTGACGATTTCGGCCCCACCCTTGCGGGTGCGCTCGACGATGGCGTCGATGCGTTCTTTAGGCAGCAGATCGGGCAGCGGGATGCCAGCGACGGTGGAATAGCGCGCGAGGGGCACCATGTCGTCACCGTGGCCGCCGAGGACGAAGGAATGGACGTTTTCAACCGAGACGCCGAGCTCGAGGGCGACGAAGCTGGACATGCGCGCGGAATCGAGTACGCCAGCCATGCCGATGACGCGGTTTTTGGAGAAGCCGCTGATTTTGTAGGCGGCCTGGGCCATGGCGTCGAGCGGGTTGGTGACCATGATCAAGATGGCGTTTGGAGAGTATTTGACGACTTGCTCGACCACGGCCTTGACGACGTCGAAGTTGGCGCGGAGGAGGTCGTCGCGGCTCATGCCCGGCTTGCGCGGGAAGCCGGCGGTGACGACGACGATGTCGGAGTTGGCGGTGTCGCGGTAGTCGCCCGTAGCGGTGGAGATGCCGGTGGCGCGGGCGTCGGAACGGGTGATGGGCGTGGACTCGAATATGTCCAGAGCCTTGCCGGTGGGGACGCCTTCGAGGATGTCGGTGAGGATGACGTCGGCCAGCTCGTGGTCCACGATACGTTGTGCTGTGGTGGAGCCGACAAAACCGCCGCCGACAACTGTGACTTTCTTGCGCATGAGTGCGAGTTCCTCCTGAATCGGAAAAGCGAAAAGCAAAAGACAAACACGGCCGGCAAGATGCCGGCGCTACGACAGTTCGCAACCAACAAGCAGAGGACAGGCTAAAGTCTGCCCCACTAGTCGGCGGTGACGGCGGCCTCCATGTTTTCGACGATGGCGGCGGCGAACTCGGAGGTGCGCAGCTTGGTGGCGCCGGGCATCAGCCGCTCGAGGTCGTAGGTGACGCGCTTCTGGGTGATGGTGCGGGCGATGCTGTCTTCGATCAGGCGAGCCGCCTCGGGCCAGCCCATGAAGTCAAACATCATCGCGCCGGAGAGCATCACCGAGCTGGGGTTGATGACGTCCTTATCGGCGTACTTGGGCGCGGTGCCGTGGGTGGCTTCGAAGCAGCCGAAGCCATCGCCGATGTTGGCGCCGGGGGCCATGCCCAGGCCGCCGATCTGCGCGGCGCAAGCGTCGGAGAGGTAGTCGCCGTTCAGATTGGGCGTGGCGAACACGGCGTACTCATCGGCGCGGGTCACAACCTGCTGGAAGATGGAGTCGGCGATGCGGTCGTTGACCATGAGCTTCTTTTTCCACTGGCCGTGGCCGTGGGTGGCGTAGATGGTGTCGAGCACCTGCTGGACCTCGGCGTAAACCTCGTTTTTGAAGGCGTCGGTGGCGCTGTCGAGGCCGGGCTCGATGAGGGCGGCGTTTTGCTCGACGGTGAGGGCGGGGTTGCGGTCTTTGTTGTCCACGATCCAGCTCTCGCGCTCGGTGATGACGTGCGCACGGAATTCTTCCCGGGCGAGTTCGTAGCCCCAGTCGCGGAAAGCGCCTTCGGTAAACTTCTGGATGTTGCCCTTGTGGACGAGGGTGACGATGGAGCGCTGGTTCTCGAGCGCGTGGCGAATGGCGCGGCGAACCAGGCGCTTGGTGCCGGTGGGTGAAATGGGCTTGATGCCGACGCCGGAATCCCAGCGAATCTGCTTGCCCGTGCCCTTGAGCATCTCGTTGTTGAGGAACTCGAGGAGCTTTTTCACTTCCGGCGTGCCGGACTTCCATTCGATGCCGGCGTATACGTCTTCGGTGTTCTCGCGGAAGATAATGACGTTCATGCGCTCGGGGTGCGTGACCGGTGAGGGAACACCCGGGAAAAAGTGTACGGGACGAACGCAAGCGTAGAGATCGAGGATCTGGCGCAGGGCGACGTTGAGCGAACGGATGCCGCCACCCACGGGCGTGGTCAGCGGGCCCTTGATGGCGACGCGGAAATCGCGGATGGCGTCCACGGTGTCCTGCGGGAGCCATTCCTTGAACTGGTTGTAGGCCTTTTCGCCGGCGAAGACTTCCATCCAGACGACTTTGCGCTTGCTGCCGTAGGCGCGCTCGACGGCGGCATCGAAAACGCGACGCGATGCCTTCCAAATGTCGCGGCCGGTGCCGTCTCCTTCAATGAAGGGAATGATGGGACGGTCGGGGACCTGATAGCGATCGCCGGAATACTGGATGGGTTTGCCGTCAGAGGGAACCGCAATGCCATTGTAAGACTGCTTCATGAGTGGGTACCTCGCATGGATTCGGGCACGGCGGGCGAACAAGCAACGATAACAGAAACAGGCACCGGTTGTCAGTCCTCAGTTTTCCGAGGCGACAGGAGGAGCTGGTCATACAGGGCACGGGTCTGGCGGCGGGCGGCTTCGACGGCCGATTCGATGCGCTCGCCGACGGGAGTGCTCCAGCGGGCAAGCAACGGAGCGATGCGCTGGGCCAGGGCCGGCTCGGGGAGGTGGTTGGCGGGGCGACCGGTGACGAGACGGACGGCGTGGTCGAGGCCGCGGTAGAGCAACGCCGCGGAACGGAGCGATTGGGCCACGGCTGTATTTAGAGCGCCGGCGGATTCGAGCGCGGCAATCTGGCGGAGGACGTGGCCACCGGGCGTGACTCCGGCCTGCAGGCCGCGGGTCAGGAAAAGGAAGGCGAGGATGTATTCAACGTCGTAGAAGCCGCCGGCCACACGCTTGAACTCGCCTTTGGTGACGGGCAGGCGGCCCCATTCGGGGCC
>Ga0209109_10000208_pt1 | contig 28845 bp, 30 predicted proteins | sample Rifsed10ft2_FD_184004 | JGI IMG/M metagenome (GOLD analysis project Ga0209109, IMG submission 184004) | Soil microbial communities from Rifle, Colorado, USA - sediment 10ft 2 (version 2) | ecosystem: Environmental > Terrestrial > Deep subsurface > Rock core/Sediment | place: Rifle, Colorado... | reverse complement strand
GGAGTTGCGCCTCGCGCACGATGTCGGCGACGGCGAACGACCGGTGTTTGCCGCGCATGAGCGGAATCGCGCAGAACGCGCACCCGTGGTCGCACCCCTCGCTCACCTTGAGATAGCGGACGTGCGGCAGCGACCCCGCCAGATCGAGGATCTGTGCGCGCGCTTCACGGCCGATGACCGATTGCAGCTCGCGCACCAGCAATGGATAGGGATGCGGACCGACTGCGGAGCCCAGCAGGTAGTAGGTGCCGGTCGGATCCGAGACCCAGTCGCGCAATGCTTCATCGATCGCAGCCCGCAGCGTTCTATCGCCACTCGTCACCGGGATGACCGTCGCACCGAGCAGCTTCATGCGTCCGACATTCGGCGCCTGCCGCTCCATGTCGATCGCGCCCATGTACACAGTGCACGGCAGCGCGAGTCGCGCGCATGCCGCGGCGCTTGCAACGCCATGCTGACCGGCACCCGTCTCCGCGACGATGCGCTTTGCTCCGAGCCGCCGCGCGAGCAACGCCTGGCCGATCGCGTTGTTGATCTTGTGCGCCCCGGTGTGAGCGAGATCTTCACGCTTGAGCCAGACCTCGGCGCCCCAACGCCGGCTCAGTGTCGGCGCCGGCGTCAATGCGGTCGGTCTCCCGGCCCAGCCGTGCAGTTCGCGTTTGAACTCGGCCTGGAAGTCGGGCGCATACAGATGACGCCGCACGCCTTCTTCGAGCCGCGCCAGCGCGGGCATGAGCGTTTCGGGGACGTAACGGCCGCCGAACGGTCCGAATCGTCCGCGTGCGTCGGGAAAAACGCCTCGCACGACCTCGTCGAGCGACACCTGGTCGCGAATCGAACCCGCTGCAGTCATGATGTGCCAGCCTCCATCCCGCGCACGGCGGTCACGAACTCGGCCATGCGCCGTGCATCCTTCACTCCGGGCGCACTCTCCACCCCGCTGCTCACGTCGACGCCGAACGGACGCACCCGCGTGATCGCTGCGCGAACATTGGTCGCGTTCAAGCCACCGGCGAGAATCAACTCCGCATTCCTCGACAGGTTCTCAGCACCGCTCCAGTCGCTCACCACGCCGCGACCGCTCACCGGTCCTTCGAACAGCAGCCGCGGCGGAATCTCAGCCGGCGTCAATCCACCCGCGCGCAGCACCGGCAACGTTTGCATATCCGTCGGGATATCCAGATCCGCCAGGTCCTCGAAGTCGGTTTGCAGCCAATCGGGGTCGAGCCAGCGGCAGATCTCATCCACGAGCTCCTGATCCGGATGGTGCGTTACGGCCACGCGCACCAGCTCGGGTGGCGCCGCCGCGCTCAACATCGCAGCCTGCTGCGGCGTCAGCTGCCGCGGGCTCTGCGCAAACACGAAGCCGATCGCATCGACACCACATTCGACGGCCGCAACGATTGCCGATTCACTCGTCATGCCGCAGATCTTGATGAACACGATGAAGAGTTGACAGTTGACGGTTGGCGGACAGAAATCACGTCGATGGAACGCGCGCAGCGCGTCCCGCGTGCACCATGCGGCTGACGAGTGCTTCGGGATGATCGTCCGCCATCAGGGCACTGCCGACCAGCACCACCTGGTAACCCGCCCGCGCCAGCCGCCCGGCATCCTCCGGAGTCGCCACCCCGCTCTCCGCCACTCGTGGCGCTGCGGCCGGCAACTTGTCGGCGAGCGTCTCGAACCGGTCGGCAACGACCTGGAGTGTGTCGAGATCGCGGCTGTTGACGCCGACCAGCAGCGTTTCGACGCGCCCGGTGCGCTCGGTCACGAGCTGCCGCGCGCTCGCCAGATCCTCCTCATCGAAGGCTTCCATCAACACGAACATGTGCAGCATCGCGGCGCAATCGAGCAGCTCGGTGATGCGGCCGTGATCGAGCATGCGGAGGATGACGAGAGCTCCGCCGGCCCCGAGCGCACGGGCTTCCATGACCTGGTACGGCTCGATGAGAAAATCCTTGCGCAGTGTCGGGATGCGCAGAGGTGCGAGCGTTGCGGAGGCGCGTGCGAGATGCGCCATGGAGCCATCGAATCGATACGGCTCGGTCAGCACCGACACGGCGGCCGCGCCGCCTTTCGCATATGCGCTGACACGCGCAACCAGGTCCTCAGTGCCCGGGCGAAGTATGCCGGAGACCGGTGAGCGCAGCTTGAGCTCCGCGATCACGTCGAAGCCGCCCACGCTGAGCTCCAGAGGCGGTGCCGGTGGCGCGTCCGCAGCTCGCTGCCACAACTCCTTCTCGGACTCGACGGCGCGCGCCTTGCTGAGCCGCTCGAGACTCGACTGCGCCATTTCCTTGAGGAATCCGCTCATGGTGCTGCTGATCCAAAGCGCGCAAGCCGATCGAGCAGGTCGCGCGCCTGCCCGGAGTCTATGACCGCCGCGGCGTGATCCACCGCCCGGCGCGGGTCGTTCTCCCGTCCGGTGAGCTCGAGAGTCAATGCCGCGCCGATGAGCAGAGCATCTCGATGCGCCCCACGATCGCGGCCCTCGAACACCGCTCGCAATGCCGCAGCATTGTGGCTGACGTCGCCACCGGCGAGATCGGCCGAGCTGCAGGACTTGAGCCCGTAGTGAGCGGCCTCGCGGACTTGCTGCGCCACGCTGCCCGGTCGCACGTCGAAAAGCGCAAACGGACCCACCGGCGTCGGTTCATCCCAACCGGGTTCTCCGTGCACGACGAAAGCGCGTTCGATCGCCATTCCCGAGAGAGTCTGCGCGATCAACTCGGCCGCTTCCAGGCTGAATGCGCCTATAAGGTGAAACGGCGGCTCCGCCGGATTGGCAAGCGGTCCCAGCATGTTGAACACCGTGCGCACACCGAGCGCGCTGCGGATCGGTGCCAGCGCCTTGAGCGCCGGATGGTAATGCGGGGCGAACAGGAACGTGAACCCAGTGGCGTCCAGGCACTGACCTGCCGCCGATTCATCCAGCGGGATTCTCATGCCCAGCGCTTCGAGCAGATCGGCGCTGCCGGAACGGCTCGAAACGGCGCGGTTGCCATGCTTGACCACGCGCAATCCACAGGCCGCCGCGAGCAATGCGGTGCCGGTGGACAGATTGAAGCTTCCGGATGCATCACCACCCGTTCCCACGACGTCGACGATCGCCGGCCCGGGCGAGATCCGCGGGCGGCGCGCCAGCCGGCGCATGGCCCCTGCCAATCCGCGGACTTCATCGGCGGTCACCCCCTTGCTGCGGAGCGCCGCGAGCAATGCTCCAGCCATTGCCGGCGCGACTTCCGGGTCGGTCAATGCCACCAGCAGCTCACCGGCTTGCGCTTCGGTAAGGTGTCGTCGCTCCAGGAGCTGTTCAAGCGTGGCGCGCAGTGGCTGTGCCATGCCTTGGCTCCGTGACGCCGCCGGACGTGAGGCGCAGGAAGTTTTCCATGATCCTCGGGCCCTCAGGCGTAAGAATACTCTCGGGGTGAAACTGCACACCTTCGACGGCCAGCGAGCGGTGCCGCACGCCCATGATTTCGCCTTCCGCCGTCTGCGCGGAGACTTCGAGTACGGACGGCAGCGAATCGGGCTGGGCGATGAGCGAGTGGTAGCGGCCGGCTTCGAATCCCTGGCTCACACCGGAAAAGACCGTGCGTCCATCGTGAGTCACGGGTGAAGTCTTGCCGTGCATGAGGCGTTGAGCGCGCACGATCGCCCCACCAAACACCGCGACGACCGCCTGGTGCCCGAGACACACGCCCAACACCGGGATCCGCCCCGCGAATGCCTCGATCATGAGCATCGAGATGCCCGCGTCCTGCGGCGTACCGGGACCCGGTGAGATCACCAGGTGCGTCGGTTCGAGCGCACGCGCACTCGCCACTGTGATTGCGTCGTTACGCTGCACGAGCACTTCCGCATCGAGGACCAGGAAGGCCTGCACCAGGTTGTAGGTGAAGGAATCGTAGTTGTCGATCACGAGCAGCCGGGGTTTCACAGGCCCTCCCTCGCGATCTCGAGCGCCCGCTTGAGCGCCGCGCTCTTCGCCAGCACTTCGGCATGCTCGGTCCGCGGCGAGCTGTCGGCAACGATGCCGGCACCCGCCTGGTAGCTATAGCTGTCGCCGTTGAAGACCAGAGTGCGAATGGTGATCGCCTGGTCCATGTCGCCGCGCGCGCCGAAATAGCCGACGGTGCCGCCGTACAGTCCACGGCGTACCGGTTCGAGCTCGTCGATGATCTCCATGGCGCGCACTTTCGGTGCGCCCACCAGCGTGCCGGCCGGAAACGCGGCGGCAAACAGATCGAACGCGTCGCAACCGGGCGCGAGCGTGCCATTGACACCGCTCACCAGGTGCATGACGTGACTGTACCGTTCAACGGCGCGATACGGATCGACTTGAATAGAGCCTGCTCGCGCCACGCGGCCAAGATCGTTGCGCGCAAGATCGACCAGCATCACGTGCTCGGCGTTTTCCTTGGCGTCGGCACGCAGTTCCCGCTCGTGCTGCGCATCCTGATCAGGGTCGATGCCGCGTGGCCGCGTGCCGGCGATCGGCCGCAGTGATGCCTGCCGGCCAGTGAGCCGTACCAATGCTTCGGGTGAAGAACCGACGACGGTGACCGGCCCGAGCTCACAGAAGTACATGTAGGGGGACGGATTGATGAGTCTGAGCGCCCGGTAGACTTCGAAAGGTGAGAGCGAATGGCGCCCCGCGAAACGGACCGAAAGCACCAGCTGATAGACGTCGCCCGCCGCAATGTAGCCCTGGGTGCGACGGACTCGTTCGATGAATTCTGCTTCGCTCAGGCTCGGCTGCGGCACGGCAAACGCCGCATGATTGCGTTGTTCCGGGACGGCGCCGCGCAGCGCGCGCATCACTTCGCGGCGCAGGCTCTGGCGCTCGCTCTCTGCGCCGTCGTGCAACAGCGCCACGCCACGCGTGAGGTGATCGAATACCAGCAGCGATCGGGGCGCGACGAAATGCGCATCTGGCAATTCGTCTGCGCTGTCGGTGCCGTCCGGCGTCGGCGGTTTGTGCGTTCTCAACCGCTCGAAAAAACGCACGAGATCGTAGCCTGCCGCTCCCACGAGGCCACCGGCGAGTGGAACTGCCGGCAGCTCCGGCCGTGGCTGAGGAACATGCGCCAGCGCGCTACGCAGGCCCGCGAGAAGCTCTTCACGGTTTGCGGGACGGGGAGTGTGGCGGCCGCCGGCTGTCAATCCCTTGTCATCGAGCCGGACTTCAAACACGTCCCCGAAGCCGATGAAGGAATAGCGCGCGAGCCGTTCACCGCCTTCGACGCTCTCGAGCAGAAAGCGCGGCGCGAACGGCCGGAGCTTGAGATATGCCGAGACCGGCGTATCCAGATCCGCGGCAATGTCGAACGGCGATTGCATGTGCTCCTCGTATCCGGCCGTCCCCGGGGAGCGGGCAACAAAAAACCCATCCCCGGTGACGCACGGAGATGGGTTTTGTGTGTGAACTTGAATTCGTTACGCGCGGGCGCCCACTCCGTTTACGAGCGACGCCACCACCAGCGGATCTCTGCGGGGCCTGTTGCGGTGCGCGTATTCATGGCACCGCAGTATCGCCGCGACCCCGCGGGGCGTCAAGAAAGCGCCTGTCGCGCGGTTGCCGCTCGGACAGGGGTCCGCTATAAGCCCGCACCGGTTGATGAATTGCGGGGACTGCCATGGATACCGTGCTGATCAATTTCTTTGGCTTGGTGATCACACCGTGGAAACTCGTGGGGTACCTCGGCGTGGCGCTGTTCACCGGCCGCTGGTTCGTGCAGCTCTATGCCTCGCGTGTGCGTGGACGCCCGGTCATGCCGCGCGCCTTCTGGTACATGAGTGGCCTGGGGAGCGTGTTGCTGCTCGCTTACTTCGTCTTCGGGAAGAACGACTCTGTTGGCATTCTCTCCAATCTGTTTCCGCTCTTCGTCGCGCTCTACAACCTGCGCCTCGACGTCATTTCGAATCGCCATTCGTAGGGTACGGTTTTAGCGCGTCGCGGCGCTGTCCATCAGCGCTGCGGTGTGCCGAGCGTCCTCGGAATCCACGGCACCTAGCCCGCGGATCGCCCCTTCCACATTACCGGCCGGGTGATTCTGGTTGAGCTTGAACTTGAGCTGCACGACATCGGCAACCAGCTCGAAGCCGACGATGCCCCGCAGCACCGCGCGGTTGTCCGGGTCAGACTCGGCGAGGCGCCAGGCGCCGGGCCCGTCGCCTTCGTATCGTTCCGCCAGCTTCGAGACGGTGCTCTCGAGTGCGTCGCGAGCCAGTCGAGCCGGCTGAGATCCGTCGCGTTGAAGTGCGCTGGAACGTACATCCGTCAGAGGAGCGATCGATCACGAAATCAGGCGCAGATTAAACGGATACCGGTAGGCTACGCCCTCGCTCGCCTTGACCGCCGCGACGATGGTGAGAACTATGTGGGCGATCACCAGCAGTCCCATCAGTACGAAACCAACGAGGATCAGGAACAGAACGGCGCATACCAAACCGATGAGGTACACGGTGATCTGGAAATTGAGGGTCTCCTTGGCTTGATCCGCGGCGAAACTCATGTCGTCCTTGCGGATGAGCCAGATGACCAGCGGTCCGACGATGCCGCCGATCAAGGTGGGGTAAACCAGCAACGCGCTCAGGTGCGCGAGCATCGCCCAGTTGCGCTCCTCCTTGCTGATCGAGGATGCAGCGACGGAACTGTTGGGCTGTTCCATGACGGACTCCCGAAAGTTGACAGCGGCTTAAGGTAGCACGGGACAAGAGGCGCGCTAAGTCGGCGCCCGACGCCAAGCGCAACGGCTTTTTCAGGCCGTACCCGAGCGCCGCAGGGGTTCGTCGGTTTCGGTCGATTGCGGCGTGAGACCCAGCCGACGATGCATGATCGGACTGGTCGTCGTGTATTGCAGGTGCACCTTTTTGCCGGGCTCGAGATAGGCCTGAATCGCAAAGGCCGCGAGTGCGGCCTCGTGAAATCCGCTCAGGATGAGCTTCTTCTTGCCCGGATAATCGTTGATGTCGCCGACCGCGAAAACGCCCGGCGTGCTGGTTGCGAACCTCTCGGCATCGACGCGGATGTTGCGACGATTGAGCTCGAGCCCCCATTCCGCAATCGGCCCCAGCTTGGGATGCAGGCCGAAGAACACCAGCAACTGGCTCGCGCTCACGCGGCGTGTCACGCCGTCACCGCCACGCACAGTCGCACCAGCGAGCCTGCCATTGGCTTCGATGATTTCCTGTGCATGTCCCTCGAGATAATCGAGCCGGCCCGCATCGCGCATCTCGAACATGCGCCTCACCGTGTCCGGCGCGGCGCGGAACTCGGGACGCCGATGCACCAGGACGACTGAATGCGCGCGCTCGATGAGTTCGAGCGTCCAGTCGAGCGCGGAATCGCCGCCGCCAAAGATCAACAGATCCTCGCCAGCGAACGCGGCGGCGTCCTTCACCCGATAGTGAATCGAGCGTCCCTCGAAGCGTTCCGCACCTTCCACCGCGAGCCGGCGCGGCTGGAACGAGCCGACACCGCCGGCGATCACGATGGCCCCGGCGCGAAAATGGCTGCCGCGACTGGTGGCAACATGGAAGCGCCCGTCGTCACGGCGATGCACTTCGGTGACTTCCTGAGCGAGATGAAAGCCGGCGTCGAACGGACGGACCTGTTCGAGCAGGCGTTCGATGAGCTCGCGACCGGTGCATACGGGTACGGCGGGAATATCGTAAATCGGCTTGTCCGGATACAGCTCGATGCATTGGCCGCCGGCGGCCGGCAGCGAATCGACAACGTGCGCCTTGAGGCCGAGGAGGCCGAGCTCGAACACCTGGAACAGTCCAACCGGGCCTGCGCCGACGATGACGACGTCGGTGTCGATCACCGGGCCGTCGATCAGGGCGACTTGAGCGTCACGCGACAAGAACGCTCCTCAGGTGAGTGGCCGCCGTCCCGTGCACTTGCGCGGCAGAGGGGAGTAACCCTTTCTGCTCGAGCCACGATCGGTTGAACAGCCGCGACAGGTACTTGGCGCCACCGTCGCACAGCACGGTCACAATGCGATGCCCCGGGCCGAGCTCGCGCGCGACGCGCACCGCAGCGGCCACGTTGATGCCGCTGGTGCTGCCGAGAAGGAGCCCCTCCTCGTGGAGCAGCCGGTAGACGAATTGCACCGTTTCCGCGTCCTCGACGTGTACCGCCGCGTCCACTTGCGCAGTGGCGAAGTTCGCGGTCACGCGGCCGATGCCTATCCCTTCGGTGATGGAACCGGTGCCGGTGACTTTGAGGACACCACTACGCACGAACTCGTACAGGCTGCTGCCCGGCGGATCCGCGAGTACCGCGCGAACTTGCGGAAGCTTGGATTTCAGGAACCGCGACACGCCGGCCAGCGTGCCGCCAGTCCCACTCGCTGCGACGAAAGCATCGATGCGGCCCTCGGTCTGCGCCCAGATCTCGGGGCCGGTGGTTTCGAAGTGAGTGCGTGCGTTGGCCGTGTTGTCGAACTGATTGGCCCAGACGGCGCTGGGGATCTCCTGAGCCGTGCGCGCCGCGACTTTCTGGTAGTGATTGGGATCGCTGTAGGGCACAGCCTTGACCGAGCGCACCTCGGCGCCGAGCGCCTCGATCAACTGGTACTTCTCCGGCGACTGGTTGTCTGGCATCACGATGACGCAGCGATAACCGCGTGCATTGCACACGTGCGCGAGGCCGATACCCGTGTTGCCTGCCGTTCCTTCGACGACTGTGCCACCGGGTTTGAGTGCGCCACGCTGTTCCGCGTCGTTGATGATGGCGAGCGCGGCCCGGTCCTTGACCGATCCTCCGGGATTCAGGAACTCGGCTTTGCCCAGAATTTCGCAGCCGGTTTCCCTGCTGAAGCTCACAAGCCGGATGAGCGGCGTGTTCCCGACGCTGCCTGAGAAACCGTGCAGGATGGTCATGCTTTGCGTGCTCGCATCGGCAGGACCCCTGGAGAGGACGCATCTCGCCGGGCGTCGCGAGCTCCGCGTGCGGAGCGCAGCGCGACGACCTCACCCACGATCAGCAATGCCGGCGAGCGCACCTGCGCGGCGTCAACCTCGGCGGCGAGCGTGCCCAGAGTCGCCGCGATCACGCGCTGATCGGGAAGTGTGGCGCGCTCGATGACTGCCGCCGGAAGCGTCAGCGGTGCGCCAGCGGCGGCGAGCTCCGCGACGATCTTTTGCAGTTGCGAAAGTCCCATGTAGAAGACGACCGTCTGCCCCGGACGGGCAAGCTCGCGCCAGTCCGGCGCCTCACCGCCCTCGCGCGTGTGCCCGGTCACAAACGTCACAGACTGGGCATGGTCGCGATGAGTCAGCGGAATTCCTGAGTACGCCGCGGCACCGAGCGCCGCCGTGATCCCCGGAACGACGGTGAAGGGAATGTGATGCTCGATAAGGGCCTGCAGCTCTTCGCCGCCGCGCCCGAACACGAACGGGTCACCGCCCTTCAACCGGCAGACACGCTTTCCCTGCAAGGCCAGCTCGACCATCAGCTTCTGGATCTGCTCTTGCGTGACGTGATGATCGCCGGCTTCCTTGCCGACGTAGATGCGCTCGGCGTCGCGCCGCGCACGATCCAGAACCGCGTCCGAGATCAGCCGATCGTAGAGCACGACATCGGCCTGCTGCAGCAGTCGAGCCGCCTTCAGTGTGAGCAGATCCGGATCACCCGGCCCGGCCCCCACGATGTAGACCTCGCCCACGCCGCTGGATTGCGCCGTGTTGGATCGCTTGAGCTCACGCCGCAATTCGAACTCGGCCTGCGCCTCGCGCCCGGCAAGTGCGTGCGTGGCTACGGGACCTGAGAACACCCACTCCCAGAAGCGACGCCGCTCCAGTACCGTGCGCAGCGTCTTTGCCACTCGCCGCCGCCACCGCCCGGCCAGAGACGCGAGCCTGCCGAGCTGTGGGGGCAAGAGAGCTTCGATGCGCTCGCGCACGAAGCGGGCCAGCACCGGTGCGTTGCCGCTGGTGCCGACGGCAACGATGACGGGATCGCGGTCGACGATCGCGGGGACGATGAAGGTAGACAGCTCGAGATCGTCGACGACGTTGACCGGAATGCCGAGCGCGCGCGCGACCTCGGAAACGTGTGCGTTGATCGTCGGTTGGTCGGTCGCAGCAATGACAGCGCAAGCGCCCGTGAGCGCATCTGGTGTGAAGCGTTCGGCGCGATGCTCGATCCGCGCGGCTGCCAGCAATCCGTCGAAGGCCGGCGCCAGGCCCGGTGCGATCACGGTGACCCGGGCGCCGGAGCGTACCAGTAGTTCGGCCTTGCGTGCAGCGACTGCACCACCGCCGACGACTACCGTCGCGCGATCACGAACGTTGAGGAATATCGGCAGGAAATCCATGGCTCAGCGCGCCGCCGCCGCTGCGACGATCCGGATTCGCGGATGCAGGCCGCACTCGCGTGAATCGGGATTCTCCCACCACCACCGGCCTGCGCGGCTGTCCTGGCCGGGCTCGACAGCGCGCGTGCACGGCGCACAACCGATGCTCGGGAACTGGCGATCATGCAGCGGGTTGTAGGGCAACTTATGAGCGCGGACGTATTCCCAGATGTCCTGCTCGGTCCAGTCGAGCAGCGGGCTCACTTTGTAGAGCCCGTTTTCCTGGTCCCACTGGATCGCCGAGCTCTGCGCCCGTGCCGCCGACTGCTCGCGGCGCACGCCCGTGATCCAGGCCTTGTGCCCCGAGATCGCGCGGCGGAACGGCTCGACCTTGCGGATTGAGCAGCAAGTCAGCCGCTCGTCGAGGCCGTTGTAAAAACCGTTGATGCCGTTCTGCACCACGTATTGCTCGAGGCGCCCGGCGTCCGGGTAGTAGAGCTTGATGCGCTTGCCATATCGTCGCTGCACGCGATCGAGCAGCGAGTACGTTTCCTCGTGCAGCCGACCGGTGTCGACGCTGAAGATCTCGATGCCGGGGACGTGCTTCCAGATGATGTCGGTCAGCACCATGGCCTCGAGACCGAGGCTGCTGGCGTAGGTGAGACTGCCGAAATCGGCCGCCGCCTTAGCGAGCAGCTGGCGGGTGGCTTGAGACTTCTGTTCAACTTCCGGGCTCAGGCTCTGCGTCATGACGACACCTTGGTCGACTCCAGCACGGGTGCGATCGGACTCTAACAACGCACAAAAAAGCCCAGAACGAATCATTGCTTCTTGAACGATGCGGGCCGGTTATGTCCCGGTCGCTTTCGAAGCGCCACCGGGTAACACCGATAACTGGCGGGCATGGGAACCGAGAGATTGGTTATTTTGAACGGCGGATTCCCGCCGCTAACGTGGCAACCAGGTCACCCAGTGGTGCCCCTGCGAGGCCACGTGGATCTCAAGCAGTTACTGGTATTCCACCGTTCCATTCCCGAGTCGTCGGAAAGACCAGGGACATGGGTATTGGCCACGCCGACTCGCTCGACATTTCGCCTGACCACCTGTCAACGCGAGGTCGACATTCTCTTTCGCCACTCAGCCGACACCGTTTCAACCGGAGCCGCCTTCCGTGGCAGCGACGCCTATCGGTTCCTGCTCGAGCTCGCGACGGGGCTGCTGAGCGTGATTCCGGGCGAAACCAACGTCTTCGGCCAGTTGCGCGCAGGCTGGCGCGACTTCCTGCGCGCGGCGAACCCAGACACAAGCCGCGACTTTGCGGCGATCATGGATGCATTGTTCGTCGATACGCGCGCGATCCGCACGGCATTTCTGCAGGACATCGGCGGACACTCGTATGGAACGCTGACGCGCAAACTCCTGCGTCCCGCAGCCGGCGCACGCATCCTCGTGGTCGGCAATGGCGCGCTTGCCCGAGCGGTCATGCCGATGCTGAGTGGTTTTGAGCTCGGTCTCATTAACCGCACGCGTCCCGCCGAAATTCCGGAATTCGTGCACCGAATATTCGAGATGGATGACGCTCGGGCCGCCGTCGACTGGGCCGACCACGTGGTCCTGTGCGTGCCGCGGGCCGCGGATCTCGATGCGCGCTGGGTGAGACTCCTGGCCTCGCGTCCCGCTGTGCGCGCCATCCATCTCGGTTGCCGCCGTGCGGAACTCGGCCCCTGGGCGGCGCTCCGCCGCCTCGCGACGCTCGACGAGCTGTTCGACCTCAGGACCGCGCAGCAGGACCGCAGGATGCGCCAGCTCGAATTCGCGCGGGCGGCGTGCCGCGCACGCGCACTGCAGCGCGCAGCCGACGTCGACGGCTATGTGATGTCGGCAGAGTGCACATAGTCAAAGCTCGGCTCCTTGCGTAGAGTCTGGGGCCCATGAAGCTCCATCAACTGCGCTATCTCGCGGCAGTCGCCCAGAACGGCCTGAACATCACCGCTGCCGCACAGAAGCTGCACACCTCGCAGCCGGGCGTGAGCAAGCAGCTCAAGCTGCTCGAGGATGAGCTGGGATTCCAGATCTTCGCCCGCGACGGGCGTACGCTGACTCGGATCACGCCGGCCGGCGAGCAGGTCATCGAGCGCGCGCTCAGAATTCTGCGCGAGGTCCAGAGCATCAAGAGCCTGTCGGAAGAACTGCGCGACGAGGCGCGCGGCTCGCTGTCGATCGGCACGACACACACGCAGGCACGTTACGTGTTGCCGAGCGTCATCAAGGCGTTTCGCGAGCGCTTTCCGGACATCCGGCTGCACCTGCACCAGGGTACCTCCGAGCAGATCGCCGAGATGGCCGAGCTCAACCGCATCGACTTCGCGATCGCCACCGGCTCACAACAGCTTTTTGCGGGCCTGATTCTCCTGCCCTGCTATCGCTGGCACCGTCGTGTCGTGGTGCCACGCGGTCATCCGCTCGCCACGCTCGAACGGCTGACGCTCAAGGATCTGGCCGAGTACCCGATCGTGACCTACGTCTTCGGGTTCACCGGCCCGTCGTCATTACAGGAGATCTTCATCCGCGCCGGTCTGACGCCCGACGTCGTGCTGACGGCTCGCGATGCCGATGTCATCAAGACCTACGTGAGACTGGGCCTGGGCGTCGGCATCGTGGCGAACATGGCCGTGGAAGCCGACGAAGATCGTGACCTGGTGTCGCTGGACGCCTCCCATTTGTTCCCGGCGCACGTGACCTGGATCGGTTTCGGACGCGGCGTGTTGTTGCGCAAGTTCATGTATGAGTTCATGCAACTTTTTGCGCCTCACCTCAACCGCCGGCTGGTCGATCGTGCCCAGTCCGCCGCCTCGTCCGAGGAAGTGGAAAAGCTCTTCAGCGACATCGGGCTGCCGCTGCGCTAGGAAAAAAGGCTGTGTCCCCTCGCTTGAGTGTCACGTGTCGCGGGCGTAGAAGTCACGCTGCTTGCGGGTGGCAACCGTCGCCGGCTGATAAGCCACGTCGAAATCGTCGAAGGCCGTCAACGCAGATTGGGGATCCACGCCCTCGGACACTTCGAAAGCGTCGAAACCGCAGCGCGCCAGGAAGAAAAGCTGATCGCGCTTGACGTAACCGACCGCGCGCAGTTCGCCGGTGAACCCGAGGCGCTCGCGCAGCATTCTGGCCTGCGTGTAGCCACGGCCCTCGGACGGTCCGCCAAACTCGATCGCGAACAGCGACAGGCGCGTGAGATCCGGCTTGAGCAGCTCGACGCGGTCGGCCGGTCCGATGCGCACCCCGAGGCGACCCGCCCATAGCCACCAGTTGGTTCTTTCCTCGCGCCAGCGCGCGAGCGGCAGGATCAGCGCCAGCTCCGCACCATCCGGGTCCTCGTCGACGTAGCGCCAATCGTCCGCGACAATCTCACGCCGCCGAATGATGTTGCGCACGCTGACGCTCCCCGTACACGCGGTTCTGGAAGGGTTCGATGCCGACGCGGCGCACTGTATCGATGAAACGCTCCTCTTCCACTCGCTCCTCGACATACACGTCGACGAGCTTTTGAATCGTCTCGGCCACCGCGGCCTGCGGCACCGATGGGCCGATGACTTCACCCAGCGCGGCATCCTCGCGCGCCGATCCACCGATCGTGATCTGGTACCACTCCTCGCCGCGCTTTTCGACGCCGAGGATGCCGATGTGCCCGATGTGATGATGGCCGCAGGCATTCATGCACCCGGACATCTTGATCTCGATCGGGCCGAGGTCGTAGAGATAGTCGAGGTCGGCGAAATGCGCCTGGATCTGCTTCGCCACCGGGATCGAGCCGGCGTTCGCCAGCGAACAGAAATCGAGGCCCGGGCAGCAGATCATGTCGGTGAGAGTGCCGATGTTGGGGGTCGCAAGCCTGGCGGCATCGAGCGCGCGCCACAGCTCGTGCAGGTCGCTCTGGCGCACATCGGCCAGCAACAGATTCTGATCGTGCGTGGCGCGGACCAACCCGAAGCTGAAACGGTCGGCAAGCTCCGCAGCCAGGTCCATCTGCTCCGCTGTCATGTCGCCGGGCGCCTCGCCATGCGTCTTCAGCGAAATGAACGCCACGCGGTAACCCGGCACTTTGTGTGCGCGGGTGTTGTAGCGATACCAGGCCTTGAATGCCGCGTCGTGAGCCGCGGTGACATCAGAATCGGTGAGCGTCTCGTAACATGGCGGCGTGAAATGGGCGCGGATGCGATCGATCGCTTCGATGTCGAGGCGAAGCGCGGAGTCGCGGATATGCGCCCATTCCTCCTCGACCCGCTTGCGGAACTCGGCAATACCAAGGCTCTTTACGACCACCTTGATGCGCGCCTTGTTCAGGTTGTCGCGCCGGCCGAGCAGGTTGTAGATGCGCAGGATCGCTTCCAGATAGGACAGCAGATGCTCGCGCGGCAGCAACTCGCGGATCACGTGCCCGATCGCGGGCGCACGCCCTAGTCCACCGCCAACCAGTACCTCGAAGCCGATCTCGCCATCCGGTCCGCGCTTGAGATGCAACCCGATGTCGTGTACCTGCGAGGCGGCGCGGTCGACCGGCGCACCGGTGACGGCGATCTTGAACTTGCGCGGCAGGTAGGAGAACTCCGGGTGGAGCGTCGACCATTGGCGCACGATCTCGCAGTACGGGCGCGGATCGTCGATTTCATCCGGCGTCACGCCCGCGAGGTGGTCGGCGGTGACGTTGCGGACGCAGTTGCCGCTCGTCTGCATGGCGTGCATCTGCACCTGCGCCAGCTCGGCAAGGATGTCGGGCACGTCCTCGAGCTTCGGCCAGTTGAATTGCAGGTTCTGTCGCGTCGTAAAGTGGCCGAAACCGCGGTCGTAGCGCCGCGCGATGTGGGCAAGTGTGCGCAGCTGGCGTGACGACAGCAGGCCATATGGAATCGCGATACGCAGCATCGGCGCGTGCCGCTGGATGTACAGGCCATTGCGCAGCCGCAGTGGCTTGAACTCGTCCTCGCTCAGCTCGCCGGCGACAAAACGCCGTGTCTGGTCGCGGAACTGCGCGACGCGCTCGTCCACGAGCGCCTGGTCGATGGTGTCGTATCGATACATCGCGCCCGACTATATTCAGGGTCGAGCCTGCGGGGTAAATACTCGGTGGTTATGGATGCCAAGCCCGCGGCTATGGGGGTAGCGGCGCGTATAATCGCGGCCCATTCAGCCCTTGTGCAGGGAGCTTTACCGCGTGTCGTTCAAGAGCCTGCTTGACCGGTGGCAACAGCGTGAAGCACCGATTCTGACTGCCACGGAATACCCCGTGCGCCTGCCCGTGGATGATGCCGCACGCCTGCACGCGTTGGCGGAGATGTTCCCAGGCTGCAACAGAGAACAGATCATCACCGACCTGTTGTCGGTCGCTCTCAAGGAACTGTCGGCATCGATGCCGTACGTGCGGGGTAGCAAAGTCATCTCGACCGATGAACAGGGCGATCCGGTGTACGAGGATGCCGGTTATACGCCACGATTCGCCGAGCTGACGCGCAAGCACCGCAAGAAGCTCGCGGCAGCGGTCAAGGCATAGTGGATGTCCGGCTACTCGCCCTTCTTCTGCAACTCGCGCTGGCGCTTGATCCATTCGCTCAGGCGCTTTAAGTCCGTTGGCTTGCCGGAGCGATCGCCGGTCTTGCCGCGACCGGAACTGACGGTGTTGTAGGGATCCACGCCAGTGGTCTTCGGTTGTGGATCCGTCGGCCTGTGCACATGCGTGTTGTACGGATCGAATCCCGGGCCACGTTCATCGGGTGAGGTACCGAACGCCTTGGTTTTTTGCGGCGGATCGTCCGCAATCTTGAGGTCTGGCGCTTCGAGCTTTTTCAGTCGTTCGTTGTCGACGTCGCGCCCGAAGACGCCAGTCGACATCGACCACTCCCATACGGCGTTGCCGCGCGCGTCGAAAGCGACGCGTCCGGATTTCTTCGCGGTCGATGTTTCAGGGGTCTCGGCCTTATCGTCCGCAAGTTTATCGTCGCTGGATTTTGGCTTCGAACCTGTCATCTAGCACTCCAGCCACCCACCAGTCGAAAGAGGGCCCTGCGGTGGCGCTGTAGGATATTGATAATCCTGCTTGATCCGAAAGGCAATGCTGCACCGCGACATTCTGTGAATTCCGCCATTCAATTCTCACCCCGCCTTGCATTTCGCCGCTCGTGCCGCACACATCGCCGGCCGATCGTGGCCCTGAATCGTTCGTGAGACGTCATCCGCCCTTGTCCGCCGACCTCTACTCCGACAACGCCAATCCCGCGTTCGCGCGCGGCTTCTTTGGCGTGTTTCGCTACAGCCGTCGTGCCATCGAGCTGGTGTGGACCACGAGCCGTCCGCTCACGATCGCGCTCGCCGCTCTGACGCTCCTGGCGGGCGCGCTACCGGCGGCGGTGGCATACGTCGGCGCGCTCATCGTCGACAGCGTCGTCGCCGCCGTGCGCACGTACGCAGACGTGGGTGCCGAGGCTTATCGGCCGGTGCTGCAATTCGTCGCCCTCGAAGCGCTCATCGTCGCCGCCATTGCCGCGGCCCAGCGCGCGATCTCGCTGTGTCAATCACTGTTGCGCGCGCTGCTGGGTCAGCGCGTCAACGTCATGATCCTCGAAAAGGCATTGACGCTCGAACTGCGACAGTTCGAGGACAGCGAGTTCTACGACAAGCTGACGCGCGCGCGTCGCGAGGCATCGAGCCGGCCACTGAGTCTCGTGATGCGCACGTTCGGGCTGGCCCAGAATGGCGTTTCGCTGATCAGCTTCGCGACGCTGCTGGTCCATTTCTCACCCTGGGCGGTGGTGGTGCTGCTGCTCGCCGGGCTGCCCGCCTTCATCGCAGAGGCGAAGTTTTCCGGCGATGCCTTCCGGCTGTTTCGCTGGCGCTCGCCCGAATCGCGCATGCAGATCTATCTCGAGACCGTGCTCGCGCGCGAGGATCACGCCAAGGAGGTGAAACTGTTCGAGCTGGGTCCGCTCCTGCTCGGTCGCTATCGCGACATCTTCCATCGGCTGTTCTCGGCGGATCGCGATCTCACCATCCGCCGCGACACCTGGGGTTTTGCGATGGGCCTGGTGAGCACCGTCGCGCTTTACGGCGGCTATGCGTGGATCGCCGTGGAAACCATCAAAGGCACGATCACGCTGGGGCAGATGACGATGTACCTGATGCTGTTCCGCCAGGGACAGGTCGCGGTGTCGGCGAGCCTGTCCGCGATCGGGGGCATGTACGAGGACAACCTGTATCTGTCGACGCTCTACGAATATCTCGAGCAACCGGTCAGACTGCCGAGCGGCACGACGGTGAAGGGTCCCGATCCGGGCGATGGCGTCCGCTTTGAGAACGTGACCTTCTCTTATCCCGGTGCGGACAAGCCGGCGCTCAAAGAGATCTCGCTCCACATCCGTCCTGGGGAGAGCCTGGCGCTCGTCGGCGAGAACGGTTCCGGCAAGACCACGCTGATCAAACTGCTCACGCGGCTCTACCAGCCGACCACCGGGCGGATCCTGCTCGATGGGCGTGACCTCAACGACTGGGAAGAAGATGCCCTGCGTCAACGCATCGGCGTGATCTTTCAGGACTTCGCGCGCTACCAGCTGCTCGTCGGCGAGAACGTCGGCGCGGGTGACGTGCGCGATTTCGACAACGAGGCGCGCTGGCGCGAGGCCGCGGACAAGGGCATGGCCACACCCTTCGTGCGCGATCTTCCGGCCGGCTTTCACACTCAGCTCGGACGCTGGTTCAAGGACGGCCGCGAGCTCTCCGGGGGCCAGTGGCAGAAAGTCGCGCTGTCACGCGCATTCATGCGCACGCAGGCGGATATCCTGGTGCTGGACGAACCGACTGCCTCGATCGACGCCGCGGCGGAAGCGACCGTGTTCGAACATTTCCGTTCGCTCACGCGTGACCGCATCGCGATCCTGATCTCGCATCGCTTCTCCACCGTGCGCATGGCGGACCAGATTGTCGTGCTCGAGGAGGGTCGGATCGTCGAGCGGGGCAGTCACGCCGAGCTCGTCAAGCTCGGCGGGCGCTACGCCAGGCTGTTCGAACTGCAGGCGCAGGGTTATCGCTAGCGGAACATCGCCGTCCAGAGGCCGAGCAGGATCAAGAGAGCGCCGCTCAATCGCCCACCCTGTGCTCCATGAAGTGCGACTTTCTCCAGCAGCACGAACAATGTGATCGCGGCGATCACCCAGAGATTCATGACGCCGCCGACGAACAGCAAGAGCATCAGTGCCCAGCAGCAACCGAGACAGTAAACGCCGTGCTCGAGACCCATGCGCAGTGCGCCAAGACCGCCTGTTCGCCAGTGCTGCGCGATGAACGCAGCGGGTGAACGGCAAGACTCCAGGCAGGACGTCTTCAGCGGCGTGAGCTGATAGGCACCAGCGATCACCAACAGCGCGCCCGCCCACGCGCGGTTCTGCAATTCCATCATCGGCGACAACAGCAGCAACTCACTCAGCAGTCGCTGCAGGACCGTGGCGGCGATGCTGAATGACGTCCAGATCAGCAAGTATCCGGCGGCAAATGCGTAGACAAGCAATAGCGCGTTCGCGCCCGGCACGCTCTTGCGCAGAACGGTTGCGTACAGAAGTAGCGTCGGTGCCGCGGAGGGCAGCATCATCCCCACCATCATCACCACCCACATCGCCAGCAGCAGCAGAAGATGAGCGGTTTCCCAGCGGCTGGTCATCATCCAGGCAGCGGATCCGGTCATTGGACCGTACATGTCCCGCGCCATCGGCACGATCCACGCCCAGCACAGCAACACGACTACGCCCAGCGCAAGGATCGTGGGCCATCGTTCGAGAGGGTGCACGCTAGCGGACGACGCCGTGCGTGCTCCAGTGGATGCGCGAGAGATGCGCGTGCGTGCCGTCGAAGTCGAGCACGATCGGGCCTTGAGTCTTGGCTTTGCCGCTCACGACTTCCGTCTCGCTATATTCGAACCCGGTGGGCAACTTGATGCCCACTCGATGTGGCGCGCCTGTGACCGGGTTCAGGATGGAGCCGGCACTGCCGTCGATCACGCCGGGGACCCTCACGCTTGCAGTGCGGCCGGTGACGTCGATCTTGAGCTCGATCGGTTTGAACAACGTCGGCAGCACCTCGGTCACCGTCGTCGAGAACACCTGCCAGATCAGCGACCCGGGGTCCGTTTCGCGGCCATGCGCGACCGCTTCGAGAGCGGCTCTCTGCCGGGCATCGGCACGCTCGTCGACGATGGCCTGGAACGTGCCATTTCCGAGGTGAATCGGCCCCGGCCACGAGGCGAGGATGCCCCAACGCAGGCCATCCAACGGGGTGTCACCGAATCGACCCTTCTCGATCTGCACGAACGTATATGCACGGCAATCGCCGTGGCTCGGCAGTGCGTTGAATTGACAGGGACAGCCCCAGTCGCAGTTGCAATTGACGAACTCGACCCCCTGCATGCTCCACTCGGTGTACGCCATGACACGCCTTCCGGCCGCTTCTTATTGGGTCGGGCATTATAGTAGCTGCAACTCGCGAACGCCGAGGGTGGGGGGAACCATGGTCGATTTCGAGAAGCTGGGCGCCTTCTATCTCGGCCGGGAGCTCGATCCGGCCACGAATGCGCTAGCCGATGAGCCGCTGCTTTACGATTCGCGCGATCTCACCACGCACGCCGTGTGCGTTGGCATGACCGGCAGCGGCAAGACCGGTTTGTGCATCGCATTGATCGAGGAAGCCGCAATCGACGGCATCCCGAGCATCGTAATCGACCCCAAGGGCGACCTCGGCAACCTGCTGCTCGCCTTTCCAGAGCTCAAACCCGCGGACTTCCAGCCGTGGGCGGATGCAGGCGAAGCACAGCGCAATGGGCTGAGCGTCGATGACTATGCCGCGAATCTCGCGAGCAGGTGGCGCGAAGGCCTGGCTGAGTGGGGACAAGACCCGGCGCGCATCGCGGGATTCCGCGACGCCGTGGACATCGCCATCTACACGCCCGGCAGTGATGCGGGTTTGCCGTTGTCGGTGCTGCAGTCCTTTGCAGCGCCCACAGGCGCCATCGCGAGCGATACCGCCGCGCTGCGCGACCGCATCGGTTCGGCGGTGGCGGGTCTGCTGGGACTACTCGGCATCGATGCCGACCCGCTCAAGAGCCGCGACCACATCCTGCTCGCCAACATCTTCGAGCGCGCCTGGCGCGAGGGGCGCAATCTCGATATAGCCGCGATCATTCATGCGATCCAGAAGCCGGCGTTCGACAAGATCGGCGTGTTCGATCTCGAAAGCTTCTTTCCATCCGGGGAACGCCTCGAGCTGGCGATGTCGGTCAACAACCTGCTCGCCTCGCCGGGGTTCTCCGCGTGGATGAGCGGCGAGCCGCTCGACATCCAGCGCCTGCTCTTCACTTCCGAGGGCAAACCGCGGCTCGCGATCCTGTCGATCGCGCATCTCAATGACGCCGAGCGCATGTTCTTCGTGACGCTGGTGCTCAACGAGCTGATCGCGTGGATGCGAAATCAGTCTGGCACTTCGAGTCTGCGCGCGCTGCTCTACATGGACGAGATCTTCGGTTACTTTCCGCCGAGCGCTCTGCCGCCCTCAAAAACGCCGATGCTGACGCTGCTCAAGCAGGCGCGCGCGTTCGGCGTCGGCGTGGTGCTGGCGACCCAGAACCCGGTCGATCTCGACTACAAGGGACTGTCGAACGCGGGCACCTGGTTCATCGGCCGCCTGCAGACCGAGCGCGACAAGCTGCGCGTGATCGAAGGCCTGGAGAGCGCGATCGCCGGTGGCGCGGATCACCTCGACCGGGCGGCGATCGAGCGCCTGCTTTCGAATCTGACCAGCCGCGTGTTCCTGATGCGCAACGTCCACGACGATCGACCGGTGCTGTTCAAGAGCCGCTGGGCACTGTCGTACTTGCGCGGTCCGCTCACCCTCGCCGAGATCCGCGTTCTCATGGATGAACGCCGCACAACCCGAGTCGAACAAGTGACAACGCCTCGGGCGAAGGCGGCAACCGAGACCGCGCCAGCGGCATCAGCAGCTTCGCGGCCGATGATTACAGGCGACGTCAGCGAGAGATTCCTCAGGCCGACTGATCCGGGGCTCAAGGAGCTGACGTATCGACCAATGGTCGCGGGCATGGCGCGATTGCACTTCGCCGATGCCAAGTCGGGAATCGACTTCTGGCGCGAAACAACCTACGTCGCTCCCCTTGCCAATGACGGCAAGGAAGCCTTGTGGCCGGAGGCGAGCGCGGTCGATGGTCTCGCCCACCGGCTCGAAGCGACGCCCGTTGCTGATGCGCGCTTTGCTGAGCTGCCGGCGTCCGCCGCGCGTGCGACCAGTTACGCAGGCTGGGCTAAGTGCCTGGAATCGCACTTGTATCAGCACGACACGCTCGACCTCCTGGCGTGCGACGCGCTCGCACTGTCTTCGCAGCCGGGCGAGGCAGAGGGTGATTTCAGGGTGCGTCTCTCGCTGGCGCTGCGCGAGAAACGCGACACTGAGGTCGAGAAGCTGCGCGCGAAGCTCGCGCCGCGGTTCACGTCGCTCAAGGACCAGATTCGCCGCGCCGAGGAACGTGTGGCGCGCGAACAGTCGCAATACTCACAACAGAAGATGCAGAGCGCGATCTCGATCGGCGCGACCGTACTGGGCGCACTGTTGGGCTCGCGCCGCGTCAGCAGCGGCACCATCGGCCGGGCGACCACGGCGGCGCGTTCCGCGGGCCGAATCGGCCGCGAGAAGGAGGACATCGCGCGTGCCGAGGACAACGTCGAGGTCTTGGGACAGCGCCTCGCTGCCCTCACGGAAGAATGCGAACGGGAAGTCGCGGCGTTGCAGAGCGCACTCGATCCGCAAATGATCGCAATCCGCCCCGTTCGCTTGAGCCCGCGCAAGTCCGACATCGCGGTGGGGCGAGTTACGCTTTTGTGGGTGCCATGGCAGACGGGCACGGATGGCCTGCCGCGCCCGGCATTCACGCTGGGCGGCTAACCGCGTGCGAATCCAGCGAGGTGAGAAATGAGAGAACTGATAGTAATCCTGTCGCAACAGCTGAACATCGATGAACGACAGGCCCAGGGCGGTGCGGCGATCCTGTTCAAAGCGGCCAGGGACAAGCTGGGCGACACCGAGTTCAGCCAGATGCTCGGCTCGGTCGCTGGCCTGGAGATGCTGGTCAGGCAGGCCCCGCAATCGGGCGGCGGACTGTTCGGCAGCCTGGCCTCGCTCGCGGGCGGCAATACCGTGCTGCTCGCAACCATCGTCACGGGGTTCTCGAGGCTCAACTTGTCGACCGATCACGCCCAGAAATTCGTGCCGATCATGCTCGACTACCTGCGAACGCAGGTCGGACCCGACGTCGTCAGCCGTCTGGAGAAGACCCTGCGGACGTGACGCGCTAGTTCTTCGCGCGTAGCTTGCGTGCCGTCGACGGCGTGATCGTCGCCTTCCGCGACACGGTGGGATTTGCAACCGATGGCGCGGACGTCGGCCGATACTCGATCGTGTGGTTCGCAAGCGCCTCGGCCGGAGTCGGAAACGCCGTCCCCGCGCTCCGTAGCCACTGCATAAGCGCCGCGACCTTCGGCATCGCCAGATACGTCTTGGGACAAACGAAATAGTACGCCCACCGGTACGGGAGCGGCTTCGGGCTCGCGAGCTTGAGTTTTCCGGCCTGAAGATCCGCCGCCGCGAGACTCCAGCGGACCAGCGCGTATCCAAGTCCCTGCTCGGCAGCGGTGATCACGCTGACCGAATCGTCGAGCACCGAGCCACGCACCGGACGCGGGGCATTGCGACCGACCTCAAGCCAGTGGATCCAGGGCTCATCCCCAGCCTGCAGCTCGGTACCGCGCAGCATCGGCAGGTCTTCGGGCACGTTCGAGCCATCGAGCGCGCCGTGTTTGGCGAACAGCTCCGGAGAAGCGACCACCACGAGCCATTCCTCCATGATCTTTTCGGCGTGCAGCCCCTTCCAGGTGCCCTGGCCGAGGCGCAGGGCGGCATGAAAATCGCTGCGGGAAAAATCCACGTTCTCGCGCGACGTGTGGATCTGCAGCTCGATGTCAGGATGCTTCGCCTTGAGATCGGGCAGCCGCGGTAACAGCCACTTCTGCAGAAACGACGCCAGCATGCTGATGTTGAGCTGACCGCCCTTGCGGTCCTTCTTCAGCTGGTGGAGCGCCGCTTCGAGCTCATCCAGCCCGCGCCGTACGCCCGGGAGCAATTCCTCACCCTCCGCCGTCAGCTCGACCTTGCGCCCGCTGCGCCGGAACAGTGGCACTTGCAGGTAATCCTCGAGTGTCTTGATCTGCATGCTCACCGCCGCGGGTGTCACGTGCAGCGCCTCGGCGGCTTCCGCGAAGCTCAACCGCGACGCGACCGCTTCGAAGACGCGCAATGCGTTTAACGGCAGCCGATCGTAGGCAAATGCCACTTCAGCTTCCCTTAATCCGGGTTCAAGGATTGCGTTTGCTGGGGTAGCCAATCTAGCGGAAATTGCCGCCACGTCAAAAGCACACGTGGCGCCGGATCAAGGGGCCCGAAAGACCGGTCGAGGAGTGGAACATGAGCGAACTGGAAAAGGCACGCGCAGGGGTTTTCCTGTCGTTACTCACGCTCACGCTGTCCTGGCTGCTGCTCGGCAACGGCGACGAGATCGAGCCACGTGCGGAAGCGGTGAATCCGCTGTTGCTCTGCGCCTCGACGCATGGAGCCGTGTGCGAAGCGCCGGCACCGGTGAGAACCGACGAATTCACAGCGGTCGCCGACGCGACCCGCGATGGGCCGGCACTGATCGGACAGATCGTGGTCAGCGCATCGCGGCTGCCGGCCGATCTCGGCCACCTGGTCGTGGTCGCCTCGCGACTGCCAGCCGAGCCGTTTGCCGAGGTGCAGCTGGCGAAAGCCAGAAACGGCCTCGAGGATGCGAAAACCACCGTCGTGCAGTAGCGCGACTCGAGCCGCGGCGGGCGCTGGAAATCCGCCCCCGCCGCGGCTCTTTTTGTTCCACGCTTCACTTTTCACGCCTCGCCGTTCACCCTGAACTCCTACCCCACACGAGCGTCGTCACCGATGTCCACCGCCGTCACGCTTTACGACTATCTGCCCTCCGGAAACGGCTACAAGGTTCGCCTGGTGTTGAAGCAACTGGGTATCCCGTACCGCATCGTCACCCTCGACATCACTCGGGGCGCAACTCGCACACCCGAGTTCCTGACCAAGAATGCCAACGGGCGCATCCCATTGCTCGAGATCGAAGGCCAGGGATACCTGCCCGAAAGCCACGCGATCATCTGGTATCTCGCCGAGGGCTCGCGCCTGGTGCCGAGCGATCGGCTGGAACGCGCGCGCGTCTGGCAGTGGCTGTGCTTCGAGCAGTACAACCTCGAGCCCAACGTCGCCACGGTTCGCTTCTGGTTGCGTTCGCTCAAGAAGACGCCGGAGGAGCTTGGTGACAGGCTCACCGAGAAGGTTGAGAAAGGGCACCAGGCACTCGCAGTGCTCGACCAAGGGCTCAAGGGAAGGGACTTTCTCGTCGGCGGGGTGTATTCGCTCGCTGACATCGGGCTGTACGCGTACACACACGTCGCCGGGGAAGGCGGGTTTTCTCTCGACAAGTATCCCAACATCCGCGGCTGGCTGAAGCGCGTGGCATCGCAACCGGGCTACGCACCGATCACCGAGGCTTGAGCCGGGGATGGGCGCGGCGGTAGCCTTCTCCGCCCGTACCAATCGCACACCAGACCAAAGGCTGCATGCGCCGTTTCCACCCAGGCCTCCGCCCGCTCGTCCCTTTCGCCCTGATCACTGCTCTCATCGGTCTCCTGGCTGGCTGCGGTCAGCGACAGGTCGAGATGGGCGCCTATCGCGCGGTGCTCACGCTGCCCGGCGGCGAGCTGCCTTTCGGTCTCGAGCTCACCGAAGAATCGGGGGCGCCCGTGGCCTTCCTGATCAATGGTCCGGAGCGCGTGCGCGTGACCGACGTGAAACTCAACCGATCACGCCTCGAGATGACAATGCCGGGATTTGGCAATCGCCTCACCGCGAAGCGCAGCCCGCTGGGTCTGAAGGGCGAAGTCGTGCTCGTCAAGCGCGAGGGCAAGGAACAGAAGATCCCCTTGAGCGCCGAGCTCGGCAGCGCTTATCGCTTCTTCAAGGAACCCGCGACGGACAACGCCGATGTATCGGGTCGCTGGGCCGTGACATTCACGGACGAAAAGGGCAAGCGCACGCCCGCGGTCGCCGAGTTCAAGCAGTCGTATCACCAGGTGACGGGTACATTTCTCCTGAACACCGGCGATCACCGCTACCTGGCTGGAGAGGTGCGCAACGACGAGCTCTACCTGTCGGCATTCGACGGCGCACATGCTTTTCTCTACCGCGCGAAGGTAACCGAGAGCGGCGATCTGGCCGGCAAGTTCTGGTCAGGCCTCGCGTCGGTGGAGGATTGGGTTGCGCGACGCGATGAACACGCCGCGCTGGCCGACGCCGATGCGATAACCAGCATCCGGGATGACACGTGGAGCTTCGGCTTCACCTTTCCGGACGAGACCGGCAAGCCAATAGCTCTCGCTGATAGGCGATTCCGCGGCAAGATCGTGATCGTCATGCTGGCGGGAAGCTGGTGCCCGAATTGTCATGACGAGACGGCATTTCTCGCCCCGTTCTACCGGGAGCAGCGCGATCGCGGCGTCGAAGCCGTGGCGCTCATGTTCGAGCATTTCGGCGATTTCGAGCGCGCTGCCGCAGCCGTGAGCGCATACCGTCGCAAGTTTGATATCGAATTCCCGACGCTCATCGCAGGCATTTCCGACAAGCAGGATGCTTCGACCAGGCTGCCCCAGCTGAGTGGGATACTCGCGTTTCCGACCACCCTGTTCATCGACCGGGTCGGAAAAGTGCGCCGCATCCATACCGGCTTCTCGGGCCCGGCCACGGGCTCGCATCACGACGAGCTCATTGCCAGCTTCAAGGCGACGGTGGAGTCGCTGCTGGCAGAGGGCGGCAAATAATCCCGCTGTGGTACCGTTGCGCATCCAACGGGGCACTGACATGTGGACCATCGCCGAAATCCGCACCACGCCGAGTCTCGAGCTTTTCAGCCAGCTCGTCGATCTGCTGCAGGACGCCGTGCAAAGTGGTGCCTCGGTAGGATTTCTGGCGCCACTTTCCACGGCGGACGCGCGTAACTACTGGCTCGCGGTGCTGGCTGAAGTGGCACGGGGCGATCGTGTGGTGCTGCTCGCGAGTGATAACGCCAGCGTCATCGGCTGCGCTCAATTGCTGCTCGCTTCACGCATCAACGCGCGCCATCGCGCGGAGGTGCAGAAACTGCTGGTCCACAGCCAGTCGCAGAGGAAAGGGTTGGGGCGGGCGCTACTGCAGGCGATCGAGAAGGTAGCGCAGCAGAAGGGTCGATCGTTGATGGTGGCGGATGCGCGTGCGGACGGTCCGGGCGAGCAACTGTTCCTGCGAGCTGGCTACACGAAGGTCGGAGCCATCCCGCGGTATCAACGCGGCCCGGACGGGCACTTTGATTCGACCGCGATTTTCTACCGCAATCTCGACTCGCGCGCCGCCGAGATGTAGCAGATCCGACGCCCGGAGCCCGATGCCTGAGGTCCTCTTTGTATGCCATCCTTCGATGTCGCATCCGAACTTGATCCACACGAACTCACCAACGCGGTCGACCAGGCGAATCGCGAGGTTTCGCAGCGGTTCGATTTCAAGGGTACCGACTCGCGATTCGAGCTCGAGGACTTCAAGGTCACCCTGCACGCGCCGGCCGATTTTCAGCTGAAGCAGATGCTCGAGATCCTGAAACTCAGAATCTCGAAGCGCGGCATCGATGTCACCTGCATGCAGGTGGGAGAGCCTCAGATCGCGCTCAATGCGGCGCGCCAGGAAGTGACGCTGCGCCACGGCGTTGATACCGATACGGCCCGCCAGCTGGTGAGGCTGGTGAAGGATTCGAAACTCAAAGTCCAGGCCGCCATCCAGGGCGACAAGGTGCGCGTAACCGGCAAGCAGCGCGATGACCTGCAGGCAGCCATCGCGATACTCCGAAAGGCGCAGCTCGGGCTCCCGCTGCAGATCGTGAATCTGCGCGACTGACCCGGCTCAACCGGGCACAGGCTCGAAGCGGGCCTGGCTGGCTGCCGTTGGCGGGAGGGAGAGGCGCCTCAGGTGGCTAGCGGCCCGGCTACTTGGTCAGGATGAGCTTGCCATTCGATGTCACGCGTAGACGGTATTGCTCACCGCGATGTTCCAGGATCACTTCGCGCGCACCGGCCATCAGAGCCTCGCTGGTGAGCCGGCGCTGAGGCAGCGCTGGACGGGTACGGATGGCATTTGGCTGGATATGCAGCGTGTTGCGCGGGTTCATTGCCGGATATCGCATTCCCTGACTGCGGCCAATCCTATCCAAGAATGAATCTCAAATGCAAGCCATTCTCATTTGGACCCTGCCTAGCCGTATTCCCGCCATTCCCTCGGCACGATGAGTCGTGCCCCACGGCCGAAAGTGACATACGACCAGGCCCACTGCACCAGCACCGAAAGGCGGTTGCGGAAACCCGAGAGGCGATAGATATGCACCAGGAGCCATAGCCACCAGGCAAGCCGGCCAGCGAAGCGCAGCCGGCCGATCTCGCATACCGCACGGCTACGACCGATGGTCGCCATCTGACCGAGGTCGACGAATCGAAATGGCTGCCGGGCACGACCGGAGCGCTCGGCCAGAATGGTCTTGGCGATGTACACGCCCTGCTGCATGGCGACCGTCGCCACGCCCGGGAGGATCCGTTTCGTTTTCTGATCGACTGCATGCGCCAGGTCGCCGGCCACGAACACTTCCGGGTGGCCCGCGATGCTGAGGTCGGAACCGACGATGACGCGGCCGGCGAAGTCACACTCGACACCGAGCGAGCGGCCGATTTCACTCGCGCGCACGCCGGCTGCCCAGAGCACGGTCGCCGCGCGAATTATCTCGGTGCCCAGTTCGACGCCGTCAGCGCTGATCAACGTGACCTTGGAATTGACCCGCACTTGGACACCCAGGCTCTCCAGATCCCGGGTGGCACGCGCTGCTGACTTCTCGCCAAATGACGGCAGGATTCGCGGCCCGGCTTCGAGCAGCACCACGCGCGTGCGCCGCGGATCGATGCGGCGAAAGTCGCGCGCCAGCGTGAAGCGACTCATCTCGCCGATGGCACCAGCGAGCTCAACGCCCGTTGGTCCCCCGCCCACGACGACGAATGTCAGAAGGCATTGCTGCCTCGCGGGGTCAGTTTCACGCTCCGCCGCCTCGAAAGCACTCAACACGCGCGTGCGGATCTCGGTGGCTTGCGAAAGGCTCTTAAGTCCGGGCGCGCGCGCTTCCCACTCGCTGTGACCAAAGTAGGCGTGCGTCGCGCCGCATGCCAGCAGCAGGTAGTCATAGCTGAATTCACTCACGTCAGTGGCAACTGTGCGCCCCGGGACATCGACCGCGTGAGCCGCCGCCTGCAATACATGTACGTTGCGGCTCTTCGACAGGATGCTG
>Ga0209109_10000207_pt1 | contig 28856 bp, 24 predicted proteins | sample Rifsed10ft2_FD_184004 | JGI IMG/M metagenome (GOLD analysis project Ga0209109, IMG submission 184004) | Soil microbial communities from Rifle, Colorado, USA - sediment 10ft 2 (version 2) | ecosystem: Environmental > Terrestrial > Deep subsurface > Rock core/Sediment | place: Rifle, Colorado... | reverse complement strand
TCAGTCAGCTACGGAATTGGGGGCTCGATCTCACCAATGCGGCGACGCCGGTGAAGAATTTCATCATGCGCAGGGCGAGCGGATTGGAGGGTGATCTTCCCAAGCTCGCGAGGCGAGCTTTGCATTAATTTGTTTGGGCGCGCTCCGCGCACGAACTGTCGTCGTCCCCGCGAAGGCGGGGACCCAGGAAATAGATAAATTGAGCGGGCTTCGCCCGTGCTCACCCGCACATAGCTTTAGAAATTGTGGGCGAAGCGCACTCAAACTAAGTTCTGAGGGTAAGCCACCCACAAGTCTGCGTCGCCGCAGGTGACGCAAAAATGGTGCAAAGCCGGGAGCCACCCGCAATTATGCTTTTAATTCCGCCGCAGGCGGAACAATAATAGCGGTATGAAAGACTACAAATACCTCGCTTCCCGTGATAAAGAAGAACTCCCGGAACCAACCCCGGAGAAAAAAACCATGAACTACAGTGCGCGTCCGGCGTGGCTGAATCAGTGGTGGCAGATCGGCGTCCTGTTCTTGTTGCCCTTCGTATTCATCTTGGCCCTGTTCAAGGGCAATCAATATTTTTCCCCCGAGAACCTGCGCGTGGTTTATGTGGTGATTGTCGCGGTGTTTGTCTATCTGATTGCGGTGGTCTTATACCGCCGGTATTCGTGGCGCTACAAAATAGACGATGCGACGATCGAAAGCCGCGAGGGGATCGTTGCGCGCAAGGTGCACTCGATCCGGATCAAGGACCTGCGCAACATCAACGTCAATCAAACGCTGTGGCAGCGCCTCGTGGGCGTGGGCGATGTCGAGTTCTCCAGCGCCGGGGGCAGCGGGATCGAGGTGGTGTTTCTGGGAGTGGACAAGCCCATGCAGGTCAAGGCGCTGGCACAGCGACTGCAAGCAACCGGCTGAGGCCGGCACGCGTTACCGACGCCACGCTTCGGAAAAAATTGATAAAGAGATATCGCGCGCTAGCGCGCGTAACCCCAGGTGTCCTTCAAATATATGTCGAGTCCGGCGTATTCTTTATTGTTAGCGTAGATCAGCCCCTTGGCGGAGGCATAAGTCTCCATCAGCCGGGCGGTGGCGGTTTTTCCTTCCCTTGAGAGCAGCCCCGTGGAGATTCTTGCCTGATCTACCGATGAGAGACGTGGTCCGGCGGAGAACGCCTGGTTAGGCAGCGTTTTGGTTTTGTAAATAACGTGTACGGTGTTTTCGCTGTCGGAAAGTTTCTCCAGAATGGCGAGCGGGACAATCGCGGCTTCGCATTTATTCCCGGTCGCAACACCCTCGTAAGCTTTTGTCCAGCTTCCGCTGTTGACAATCATCGGCTGGCGGACGGGGTTATCGAACTTACTGAGCAGGGCCAGTGTCCCCAGATTGGGAGGATCCATCGCGCAAACGGTCTGTCCCGCGAGTTGTTTAATGGTCGAGATGCTTTTGTTGTCCTTGTGCACCACGACCGTGTAAGCATGTTCATCGGCAATCTTTACCAGCACGCTGTGTCGCAGGTTCGATATCCGCCAGCTATTGAGATGCGGCTCATCGAAGATGATGTCATAACTGCCGCGCAGCATTTCCATCTGGTAGGTGAGCCAGTCGGGCGGTCGCTGGTAGACGATGGTTCTGCCGGTGACGCGCGACAGATATTCCGCAATCGGCTGATAGATGCGAGCGCTGTCCGCTTTTGCCTCGCGCGGCGGTGCACTGAATACCAGGACACTGTCGCGTCCCGCGGGTGCGCCACGGACGATCCCTTCGAGCGCGGGGGAACGACTGGCAGCATTCTCGGGTGGTATAAATGCGGCTTTTCGTGCGGCCGGCGGTTTTCCCGGTGTGGACTTTTCATCCGCGCCAGCGCTGATGGTCACTGTCAGCAGCAGCACCCCGAGGGAAATCATGCCGGTCGCGACGGTTGTTCTTGATTTTTTTAAACTGTACATAAAACCTCCTGGTTGTCCGATAATTTATGGTTTCCGGTTAGCGCGCGTCAACCGTGCCGGCCACGTCTCAGTAGTAGCCCCATTCATTGCGAAGAAATTTCGCCAAGCCGTGGTATTCCTGGTTGCTGGCGGGTACAAACCGGTTACCGGCCTTGTAGGCCGCACGCAGCCCGACAGTGGACGCATCCGCCTCGGGGGCAAGCAGGGCCCGGACGATCTTGGTTTGATCGTCGGGCAACACGTGAGGTCCGGCGGAAACGGCCTGATTCGGCATGGCCATGGTTATGTAGATGATCCGGGTTAGATTCGCGCGGTCGAATTTTTTGAGATTGGGAAGCGGCATGACCCCGCCGTCGCATTTACCGGCGATCACACCGTTATAGATCTGCTCCCACCCTTTGGTGTCGACGATCACCGGTTGACGGGCGGGGTTGTCAAACTGGCTCAACAACACCAACGCGCCGAGATCCGGTGGCGCGTGGGTGCAAAAAGTACGCCCCGCCATGTGCCTGACGTCGCGCGCCGCGGTCTGGTTGCTGACGAAGACGGCTAATTCGTTTTGCTCGGGAAGCTTGACGAGGATGGTGTAATTGAGATTTTCCACGCGGTAGCTGGCGAAGTGCGGATCGTCGAAAATGAGGTCGTAGCTGCCGTTGAGCATTTTCGTGCGATACAGCCCCCAGGTTTCCGGATGCTGGTACACGACCTTTTTCCCCAGTGCCTTGCTCAGAAACTCGGCGATCGGCTGGTAGATTTTTTTACCTTCATCGGGTGTCTCGCGCGGCGGGGCGGTGAATATCAGCGCTACCGGTGATTCGGGGAGTCGCGCGGTAACAGCCTGCGGCGTGGCGGAGGGTTCCGACGTAAATGCGGTTTTCTTGAAGGCGTTCGCGATTGACCGAATGGACGGCATTCTGGAGTCTGAGGCATCTGCCGCCAATAATGACGTCGCATGAATGATGAGAACTGCCAGCAATACTCCCTGCGCGGTTTTCATTTTCATATTCAGCGATGCTCCCTTTCCCGAAAACCCGAATCCCAACCGCTGTTTTAACCGGCATGCGCGGACGCCACGACGGACCCGGTTTCAAACCCGGTTCATCATGATCCGCCGTATTTGTAAGGGGAAAGCCTAGCCAGCAATTCCGGGGAATCCAGCCACACCGAAATTCGCATGTCATGCAGACCGACGGGCGGCTGATTTGATTGCCCCGGCGGTGTGCCAACCTGCCGGGAGAAACACCGAAATATTACGACCCAACCGGAGACGGTGCCGCCGGGATATTACGCCAAACCGAGATCCTTAAGCTTGCGGGTGAGCGTATTGCGCCCCCACCCCAGTTTTTTTGCCGCGTCCAATTTGCGTCCGCCGCAATGCTTGAGGGCAGCCTCGATAAGGATGCGTTCAAAACTGTTATTGATGTCCTTGAAAATTTCTCCCTCACCGCGGGCGAGACGCTGTTCGACGATACTTTTGAGCCGGCCTTCCCACTCGGACTCGCGGGTGATGTCACCGTCCATGGCCAGCAGTTCCTGAGGCAAATCTTCCACGCGCACGGTCTGACCGGGCGCCATCACGGTCAGCCAGCGACAGGTATTTTCCAGTTGGCGCACGTTGCCCGGCCAGGGAAGGGCGCTCAGGTACTCCATCGCCTGCGGCGTCAGCTGTTTGGTTTCCACTCCCAATTCCGCGGCGGATTTTTTCATGAAATGCAGCGCGAGTTCCGGAATATCCTCGCGGCGCTCGCGTAACGCGGGCAAATGGATGCGGATCACGTTCAAGCGGTGAAACAGGTCCTCGCGGAAACGCCCTTCCTTCACGCGATTTTCCAGATTCTGGTTGGTGGCGGCGATGATGCGGACGTTGGTTTCCACCTGTTCGTGTCCTCCCACGCGATAGAATTTCCCGTCCTGGAGCACGCGCAGCAGGCGGGTTTGCAGGCCGGCCGGCATGTCGCCGATCTCGTCCAGGAACAAGGTCCCGCCGTTGGCTTGCTCGAAGCGACCCTGGCGCAGCTGCGTGGCGCCGGTAAAGGCGCCTTTTTCATGGCCGAAGAGCTCGGATTCAAGCAGCTCGCCCGGGATCGCCGCGATATTGATGGCAATGAAGAGTTTTTCCGAGCGCGGGCTGTGGTTATGCAACGCGCGCGCAACCAGTTCCTTGCCGGTTCCGGATTCACCGTTGATCAGTACACTGAGGTGCGACCCGGACAGCCGCCCGATCGCGCGGAAGACCTCCTGCATCGAGGCCGCTGAACCGATGATTTCAGGGGTTTGTTCGCCGACCGGCGCCGCCGATTTTTGCCGGCGGCGATGCTCGATGGCGCGGCGGGTCAGTCGCACCGCTTCGTCCACGTCAAACGGTTTGGGCAAATATTCGAACGCGCCGCCGCGGTAGGATGCCACCGCGCTTTCCAGGTCGGTGTGCGCGGTGATGATGATGACCGGGATTTCCGGCGCCTTGGCGTGCACGATCTTGAGCACTTCCAGCCCGCTCACCCCCGGCATGCGGATGTCGGAGATGACCACGTCCGGGCGTTGCCGTTCGAGCAGCTCGTCGATTTCATTCGCGGAGTCGAAACTCCTGACGTTCATATCAGCCTGGCCGAGGGCTTTTTCCAGGACCCAGCGGATCGAACGATCGTCGTCAATGACCCACACGATGTCCTGCCTAGCCATGATTTTTCACCAGGGGGAGATAAATGCTGAATACGGTTTGTCCCGGTCGGCTGCGGCATTCGATCAGCCCGCCGTGTTTGGCGATGACATCCTGCGCGATGGACAGACCGAGGCCGGTACCGCCGGGTTTGGACGTGACCATCGGATAAAAAATTTGGTCCTGCAACGTTTCCGGGATACCGGGACCGGTATCCTCGATATCGGCACGCAATACGAGACGATGGCATTTCTGGCCGATGGTGAAACTGCGTTCGACACCCGTGCGCAAGCGGATAAGCCCCTTGTGCTGCATCGCCTCGACCGAGTTGCGCACTATGTTGAGAACCGCCTGCGTCAGCAGTTCCGGCTCGCCATCGAAATCCGGAAGGCTTGGATCGTACTGGCATTCGATGTCAAGTCCGACGGGGACTTCCACCAGGATCAACTTGCGGACGTGTTCCAGAATTTCATGGATGTTAACCGGTTTTAATTTCAGCGGCTGGTGCGGTCCCATCATGCGGTCCACCAGATTACGCAAACGATCCGCCTCGTGAATGATGATGCGGGTGTATTCCCGCAGCGCCTTGTCGGGGAGTTCGCGTTCCAGAAGCTGGGCGGCACCGCGCAATCCACCGAGCGGATTTTTGATCTCGTGTGCCAGTCCGCGCATCACGGCGCGGTTTGCCGCCTGACGGTCAAGCATGTTTTCCTCGCGTGCAAGGCGCAGCAGGCGGTCGACCTGCGTGAGCTCCACCAGCAGTGACACCGCTTCGCTGCCGCTGTCGACAAGCGGTGACACGGTGCTATCCACCGTGATGGTTCTCTCTCCCGGCAGTTTCAGCCGTACCCCGCGCGCGGTCAGAGGTTGCCGGCCGGCCAGCGTTTGACGGAGGTTCGCTACCAAACGGCGGGAATGCGGCAATAACTCGGCGATATGGCGCCCGATGATTTTCTTCGCGCTGACTTCAAACAGCATTTCGCCCGCGGGATTGATGCTCGTGAGCCGCAAGTCGGCATCGAACGTCAGTACCGCCGTGGTCAGATTTTCAAGTATGCGCGGAGGCAGTCCGGAGGGCATGGGTAAGCTTCGAAGGCGGCTATGATCGGAAAGCGCATGCGTCACGTCGATCAGTTTTCCTTATGAATAAATGGGTTATAAAGATACTCTGCGTATCATCCTATCATGCACCATTTTGGTGCATTAATCGACTCAGCACAATCCTTTGAAAACGAACGCCCCCAGGAGGGGGCGTTCGTGGATGATGCAACGGCCTGGCGTCCCTTTAAACGCTGTAATACATGTCGAACTCGATCGGGTGGGTCGTCATGCGCAAGCGCGTGACATCGCTCATCTTAAGTCCGATGTAGGCATCGATCATGTCGTCGGTGAACACGCCCCCTGCCTTGAGGAAGGCGCGATCCTTGTTAAGCGCTTCCAGCGCCATGTCCAGCGCGTAGCACACGGTCGGAATCTTCTTTTCCTCTTCCGGCGGCAGGTCGTAGAGATCCTTGTCCATGGCTTCACCCGGATGGATTTTATTCTGGATGCCATCGAGACCCGCCATCATCATGGAGGCAAATGTGAAATACGGATTGCCGGCGGAGTCCGGAAAGCGTACCTCGATGCGCCGACCTTTCGGATTCGAGACGTACGGAATACGGATCGAGGCGGAACGATTGCGTGCCGAATAGGCAAGCAAGGTCGGTGCCTCGAAGCCCGGCACCAGACGCTTGTAGCTGTTGGTGGTCGAATTGCAGAACGCATTCAAGGCACGGGCGTGCTTGATGATTCCGCCGATGTAAAAGAGTGCCGTCTGCGACAGCCCGCCGTATTCATTTCCGCTGAACAGGGGCTTGCCGTCTTTCGCGAGCGACTGGTGCACGTGCATGCCGGAACCGTTGTCGCCGACGATAGGCTTGGGCATGAAGGTCGCGGTTTTGCCGTAGCTGTGGGCCACGTTGTGCACGCAGTATTTGTAGATTTGCAGCTCGTCGGCCTTCTTCACGAGGGTATTGAACAGCATGCCGATCTCGTTCTGACCGGCGGTCGCCACTTCATGATGATGGGTTTCGATCTTGACGCCCATCTCTTCCATCGCCAGACACATCGCCGAGCGGATGTCCTGCTGTGAATCCACGGGGGGGACCGGGAAGTAACCGCCTTTGATATTCGGCCGGTGCCCGAGGTTGCCGCCTTCATAGACCTTTTCCGTGTTCCAGGACGCTTCTTCGGAATCGATCTTGACGAACGAGCCGCTCATGTCGGCGCCCCAGCGCACGTCATCGAGAATGAAGAACTCGGCCTCGGGCCCGAAGTAGGCGGTGTCGGCAATGCCGGTGCTCTTGAGATACGCCTCGGCACGCTTGGCAAGCGACCGCGGGTCGCGCTCGTAACCCTGCATGGTGTTGGGCTCGATGACATCGCAACGCAGGATCAGGGTCGGCTCTTCCATGAATGGGTCGAGGACCGCTGTGTCGGCTTCCGGCATCAAAATCATGTCGGACTCCTGGATGCCTTTCCAGCCGGAGATCGAGGAGCCATCGAACATTTTTCCGTGCTCGAACGTATCCGCCTCGATGGTACTGGCCGGCACGGAAACGTGTTGTTCCTTGCCCTTGGTGTCGGTAAAGCGAAAGTCGATGAACTTGACCTTCTTGTCTTTGATCATTTTGAGAACGTCTGCACCGGGCGACATCAGAATTCCTCCTCGGAAATAGTAGTGTTAGCCGTTAACGACAGCTGGAAATTGAGTGCGTATTTTTGCATGAAACATGCCATGCATAAAGTGACATGAATTCATATAGTTAGTATGAACAAACGGATAAAAAGCAGCGCATTTGCACTATTACGGTGCATGAATTTTCTATTATGCACCGTAATAGTGCATTAATGAAACTTTAATTCCACCCGGCCAATGTCTTGGTCTGCCTGGCTGGCTTCGGCGAATCGCCGCGCAAGATCCTGCGCCCCCGTGGCATCGGCGACAGCAATCAGCGGGAGCAGCAGTTCAATGTCGATGCGTCCCTTCAGATAATGCAGCGTCGTTTGCTCTATCTGGCGCGCTTCCGGGATGTGAGAGAAATATTTTTTTAGCCGCCGCTCCACTTCCTGTCGTGTCGGCAGGTCGAGACAGCTCGCGTCATCGATATCTTCTTCGGTATCGATGTGTACCATGACATCGGCCATCGGCGCGATTTCCTCGATCAACCGCGCACGCACCGTTTCGCCAATCTGATGGCCTTCCGAGACGCTCAGGTGTTCATCCACGATGATGTGCACGTCGGCCAGGGCCTTTTCGCCCACGCGCCGCGTACGCAACAGGTGCAGGGCCTTTACGCCACCGATGGAAAGAATGACCCGGCGGATGGATTCAAGTTGATCGGGGGCCAGCCCCGTGTCAACCAATTCACGCAGTGCTTGCCAGGCGAGTTCCCCGCCGACCTTGATCACCATGAGCGCCACCACGACCGCGGCAACCGAATCCAGAAAGCCAAACCCGAGCAGGCTGCCGCCGATGCCGGCCGCGACGATGAGCGAAGACAGGGCGTCGGACCGGTGATGCCAGGCATTGGCCCGCAGCATGTTCGAGTCGAATCGTTTGGCAGTCAGCATGGTGTAACGGTAAAGCCCTTCCTTGGCGGCAAGTGTCGCCAGGGCGACCCAAAGCGTCACTGCCGAGGGAATGACGAAGGTCTGGGCCGTAGTCAGGCGAATTCCGGCGTTAATGGCAATGCCGGCCCCGACCGCAACCAGCATGATCCCGAGAAGCAGGGTGACGGCGGTTTCGAAACGGGCGTGTCCGTAAGGGTGTTCCGCATCTGCGTCCTTGCGCCCGTGTTTCAGCGCGAACAGCACCATGAAATCGGTAATAACATCGGACAGCGTGTGCATGCCGTCGGCCACCAGCGCCTGGGAATTCCCCACGAGGCCGATAATGACCTGGGACACGGTAAGCACCAGGTTCCAGAGCACGCTGACAAGCGTCACCCGGCGGCTGGCGGCATAACGTTCGGTGCTCGTGGTGTCGATATCGCTATGTGACCGGGCGTTGCTCATGCCGCCGCCTCCGACAGGTCGCGCAAGTCTGATATATCGTATTGTCGGCGGCCGGCGGCAATTCGCCGGTCGCATCCCCACTTCGTGGGGGGAGCCCCCGGAGCGTCGGCCGAGAGACCCGCGCAGCGGGATCGGGCAGCGCAGGGGACGCCAGCGACCGCATAAGGGGCGCCTGCATCCCGCGCAGCGGTCGCATCCCCGCAGGGGCGCGCGCCGGAGCGTCGGCCCGAGGGACCCCGTAGGGGATCGGGCAGCGGAGGCGACGCCAACGACCGCAGGGAGCGCGCCTTCATCCCGCCTCGGGGTCGCATCCCCACGGCGTGGGGCCCCGGCTCCGCCCTCGGCGGTCGTCCGGCTCCGCGCTGCGCGGTCGCCATCTCCGCGGCTCATGCCGCCCTCACGCGGAGTGTTAACGTAATCTCACCCTCATTTTTCGTGACCGAGAGCATCTCGTGACCGTGTATCCGGCACCAGGCGGGTATGTCTTGCAGCGTTCCGGGGTCGGTGGCCCGCACCTCCAAGACATCCCCCGGGCCGAGCTCGGCAACCCGGTTTTGCGTCCGGATCACGGGCATCGGGCACAGCAAGTTCCGCGCATCCAGCACAAAATGGCTCACAAGTACCACTCGGCAGGCACGTCGCTGGCAGCGAGCGGGGCCACATGCAGCACGCGGCTATGCCCCTCGGTGTCGGTCACGGTGAGGGTCACCGATGCGGCATCACGACCCCGGCCGAAGCGCGCGGTCAGTCGCGCCGCCAGCTCCAGATCAGTCTCGGTCACGGTCCCTTCGATCAGGACCAGCGGGCCTTCGTGACTCGTGGCATAGAGATGCATGAAGTTTTTCCGGTACCCGTTCAGAAAATTATTCTCGCCCTCGTCGCGGCCGACGATCAGCTTGAAATGCGGCCGCGGACGCAGGTGGCGGCCGACCTTGAGCAGCATGATGTCGTCGAATTCGTACTGTTTGGTGCCGCGCGCGGCCCACAGGTCCGCCAGCTTGCGTGAATACTGCTCGTTGGTGAGAAAGCAGCAGCCGCCCGCGGGTTGGGCATAATCCGTGAAACCGTATTGCTTTGCCAGCGCCATTTGCGGTTTGCGGCTGCGGCCGTTGAAATCGAGGAGCTTGCTGCGGTCCACCCAGCCTGCACGTTCCGGCAGCGTTTCCGGCAGCAGCTTGGCGCACAGCGGCCGCAGCAACCGGTCGAACGCGCCGGATTCACGCGCCACCACCGGCATGGTGTCCCGGCGCTGCGACATCGGGCGCTGGCCCAGCACCTCGCCGGTAATAATGAAATCAAAACCGTTCCGTTCCATCCATTCACGCGCCTTGCGCACCATGAATCCCTTGCAGTCGAGACAGGGATTGAGATTGGCGCCATAACCGTGTTTGGGATTGATGACAACTTCCTTGTATTCCTCGATGACTTCGATGATGTGCAGCTTGATGCCGAGCTGTTCCGCCGTCCACAGGGCGTTGTTGCGCTTTGGCTTGGCTTGCGCTTGACGGCGAATCGCGTGCGTGTGCCCTTCCACGCAAAAGCCGGTATAAAAGTTGATCCCCTCAACGTGGATATTTTGGTCCAGCATGACTCGGGCCGCGAGCATGGAATCAAGCCCGCCCGAAATCAGCGCAACCGCTTTGCGCGGTTCTCCCGAAGCCGGAGACACGGGTGAATGATCAAGCTTGGTTGTGGGCGCGGGTCGGGTTGTCATGAAAACACCGTTACTAAAACTGGCTGAAGAAATACTAGCGCAATTGATGGCATCCGGCACGCCGGTGGATTGTCGCGGGCAATCCGGGGTTGCTCGTGTGATGAGCTACGGTCGCGCGCGTAATCAATGAATACCGGGATAAGCAGAATGTACGATGCAGAAATCTGAATCGAATGGCCCAACGCGGGTCCGGATGCAATCGCGGCCGTCAGGCGGCTTTGAGATAAGCGGGGCCAACAAAAAAGGGCCCTTGCGGGCCCATTTTATTGTTATGCCGGTCTTCTAGGGACCGGGTTCTTCCCCCGTGGTGACTCAGGCGTTACCCAGAAACGCGCAAACAATAACGAATCGCATCCACTCTGTCCATCTCAATCTCTGCCACGGCGGTCCCCCTTCGATTGTTTTATGGGCCCTGGAAACGTTGGCGTTTTCCGTGACAGGCGTGCCGCGGTCCGGGCTATACGGTCCGGACAGCTTCCATGGCAGTGCTAAAATTGAGATTCCACGGCGGTCATCGGTGAGTTTACGGATACAGATGTTCTCGCACGGCTTATTCTTGAAGCGACGCCGCGGAAGACGCGGTTTCAGGGAATACCTACGCCGGTCGGGGCGCGCATTGCGCTGGGCATTCCGGATTCTGCTGCTGCTATTAGTTGTTGACCTGTTTTACCTCGGGATCACGTGGCCGGACTGGAAGAAGCTGGCCGATGGCCCGGTGCCGAAATCGGCTTTTATGGTTGCGTACGAGAAGCAGCGTGCCGAGGAAAAAAATCGGCCGCGCCTGAATTGGCAACCCGTTTCCATTAACTCAATTCCCAAGCACCTGATCCGCGCCGTGATCCTTGCCGAGGACAGCCGTTTCTACGAACACAGCGGATTCGACCTCATCGCCTTCAAGGAGGCCATGGACTACAACCTGAGCGAAGGCCGTTTCGTGTTGGGCGCGAGCACCATCTCGCAACAGACGGTGAAGAACCTGTTCTTGAGTCCGTCACGAAATCCTTTGCGCAAATGGCACGAGCTGATCTTGACCTGGGGCATGGAGCGCAGTTTGTCCAAGCGGCGCATCCTTGAGCTCTACCTCAATATCGCCCAGTTCGGCCATGGCATTTATGGCGTGCAGTCCGCCGCACTCGTCTATTGGGGAATCACGCCAGACAGACTGACGGTGGCGCAAGCGGCGGAGCTGGCCGCGACGCTTCCCAGTCCGGTGAAAAACAATCCGGTCACCCGCAGCCGTTATTTTGAAAAACGATCCAGAAGACTGTCAAGCCTGCTTATGCGTTTTCCGGGCGACGCCGCGGAAGCGGTCCGGCCGCGACCCTTTGAGATGTTTGCCTTGCCGCCGGAAAACGGGAACGGAACGAGCGAGTCCCCCGATAATTCTTCAACGCCACCGCTGGTGGAAAAACTGCCGCCGGTCGAAGATCGATCTGTCCCGGGCCAAACGCGCTGAACGCGCGGTGTACCCGGGCACGGGGAAAGGTATAATCCCGGGCAAACAATCCGGTTGTTCCACCTGATCTATTCGTGACTTTCCAGGATCTAATTTTTGAGTTGTCCCGGTACTGGGCCCGCCAGGGTTGCGTCATGCTGCAGCCCTACGACATGGAAATGGGCGCGGGCACGTTTCATACCGCCACGTTTCTGCGCGCGCTCGGACCCGAACCGTGGAAGGCGGCCTACGTGCAGCCGTCGCGGCGACCGCAGGACGGCCGCTATGGCGAAAATCCGAACCGCCTGCAGCACTATTACCAATTCCAAGTGGTGCTCAAGCCCTCGCCCGATGGCATTCAGGATTTATATCTGGATTCGCTGCGCGCCATCGGCGTAGACACGAAAAAACACGATATTCGTTTTGTCGAGGATGACTGGGAATCGCCCACGCTCGGTGCCTGGGGCCTGGGTTGGGAAGTGTGGCTCGACGGCATGGAGATCACACAGTTCACCTATTTCCAGGAAGTCGGCAGTCTGCCGTGCAAACCGGTGTTGGGTGAGATTACTTACGGCCTGGAGCGTCTCGCCATGTATCTGCAGGAGGTGGAGAACGTCTTTGACCTCGTGTGGACCCGTGGGGTTTCGTACGGGGACGTTTATCATCAGAACGAGGTCGAACAATCGAAATACAATTTCGAGCATTCAAATGTCACGTGGCTGCTTCAACAATTCACCGATTACGAAACCGAGGCCCGGCGACTGATGGAGCTGAATCTCCCGCTGCCGGCTTTCGAGATGGTGATGAAGTGTTCGCACACCTTCAACCTGCTGGACGCGCGCGGCGCCATTTCCACCACCGAGCGTGCTACCTACATCGGTCGCGTGCGCCAGCTCTCGCGCTTGGTCGCCCAGAACTATTACGATTCGCGCGAGCGCCTGGGATTCCCCATGCTCCAGCAGAAAAAGGCGAAATAATCGTGCCCGGCCCTTCCACTCGAAGCAGGAAACGGCGCGCCACCCGCCGCCCGGCCCGGGTCGGGGCGCATCAAACCCTGCTGATCGAAGTGCTCACGGAAGAGTTGCCGCCCAAGGCGCTGTTCCGGCTCATGGAGGCGTTCAGCAAGAATATTTTTGACGGGTTGAATGAAAAGAATTTACTGGCCGCGGGTGCCGAACCACGGCCTTACGCCACCCCCCGGCGACTGGCCGTCCTGGTGACGCAGGTGCTCGACAAGCAACCCGAACGCGTGGTGGAGCGCAAAGGCCCGGCGGTGACGGCGGGGCTGGACGCCTCGGGCAAGCCGACGCCGGCGCTGCTGGGTTTCGCCAAATCCTGCGGCGTGGCCGTGGCGAAACTTGGGAAGCGCTCCGGCGACAAGGGGGAATATTTCGTTTACGCCTCCCGGCAGAAAGGCACGCCGCTGAAGCAGCATCTTGCCGCCATCGTCGAATTGGCGCTCGTGAAACTCCCGGTGCCCAAACTCATGCGCTGGGGCGCTGGCGAGGCGCAATTCGTGCGTCCGGTGCACGGGGTCATTTTGCTGCACGGGAACAAGGTCGTGCCGGGCGTGGTGCTTGGGCTCCCGAGCGGCAACAAGACGCGCGGCCACCGTTTCCTGAGTAAAGGTGCGATCACCATTCCCCGCGCCGGTGACTACGAAAAAATTCTGAAACAGCAAGGCAAGGTAGTCGCCTCCTTCGAGGGACGCCGGGAAATCATCGCGAAAATGCTGGACCGGGTGGCGAAAAAAGTCGCCCCGGCCGCGAGTTGGGGGATCGGCAAGGCCGCGGAACTCGAGGAGGAAGTCACCAGCCTCGTCGAGTATCCGGTGGTGCTGGCGGGCAAATTCGACCAGGCATTTCTAAGCGTGCCGCGGGAGTGCCTGATTATCAGCATGCAGCAGCACCAGAAATATTTTCCGCTGGTCGACAAACAAGGGAAGCTGCTCGCGTCTTTTCTTTTTGTCAGCAACATGAATCCGTCGGATCCAAAAGCGGTGATTCACGGCAACGAGCGCGTGCTGCGGGCGCGGCTGTCCGATGCCAAGTTTTTCTACGATCAGGATCGCAAAACCAGTCTCGCCGATCGCGTGCCGCGGCTGGCGGAGGTGGTTTATCACAACCGGCTCGGCAGCCAGCTCAAGCGCACGCAACGGCTGACGAAACTTTCCGTGGCGATCGCGCGGCGGCTGAACGCCGATGAAATTCTTGTCGAACGCGCCGCCTCGCTCTGCAAGGCTGACCTGCTGACCGAGATGGTGGGTGAATTCCCGGAATTGCAGGGCATCATGGGGCGGTACTACTTGCGCCACGAGGGCGAAGCGGTCGAGGTCGCGGAAGCCATTGAACAGCATTATTACCCGCGTACCGCCGGCGGCGCGTTGCCCAAACAATCCATATCCGTGTGCGTGGCGCTTGCGGACAAGCTCGACACCCTGGTCGGCATTTACGGGATCGGACTGGTGCCGACCGGTGAAAAAGATCCTTATGGACTGCGACGCGCGGCTTTGGGCGTGGTGCGCATCCTGGCGGAGAAGTCACTGCCGCTTGATGTGGTGGAGCTGCTCTCCCTTGCAGCCAGCCAATTTCCGGACGGTGTTCTTGCCGGGAGTGTTGCCCCGGAGCTTCATGGCTTCATGCTGGAGCGCCTGAAACCTTATTTGCGCGAGAAAAACTTTGAACCGGATGAAATCGACGCGGTGCTCACGCCACCGCCCACGCGGCTGGATCAGGTGTTGCCGCGCCTCAAGGCGCTCAAGGAATTTCGCGCGCTGCCCCAGGCCCAGGCACTGGCCGCGGCCAACAAGCGCATTCGGAATATCCTGCGCCAGGCGGGGGGCACGCCCGCCCTTGAGGTGAACGTCAACCAGCTGACCGAGCCCGCGGAGCGGAAACTCTCGAAGGCGGTGCAGAAGCTGGAAGGACGGGTGGCGCCGCTGATCAAAGCGGGCAACTATGCGGAGACGCTCAAGCGCCTGGCCGGATTGCGCCCGGTCGTGGATGAATTTTTCGATAAGGTCATGGTGATGGTGGATGACAGCGCGGTGCGCCATAATCGGCTGGCGCTGCTGAACCGCCTGAGCAATTTGTTTCTGAACGTCGCGGATATTTCACGGTTGCAAGGCTGAGAAAATAGACAGGATTTACAGGACTAACAGGATTCAAGAAAAATCGGGGACTTGTGATTACTTTTGTTTTAATCTTGTAAATCATGTTAATCCTGTCCATTCAGGTTTTTTCCTATGAATACCGATTCGTATCAGGACATGCTCACCACGGTGCGGGCGTTTCATGCCAGACACCGTTTCCGTGAAACCGGCGGTGCAGAGCTCGCCTATCGCGTCGCGCTCATGGCCGAAGAACTCGGCGAGATCTCGGCTTGTGTCACCAAGGGAAAATCCAAAGCGGCACTGGCCGAGGAATGTGCCGATCTGTATATCCTGCTCATTGGCACCGCGATCGCGGCGGATTTCGGTTTGCGCCGGGCATTCTGGGACAAGATGAAGCTAGTCGAAAGCCGCGAAGCCCGCCTGATCAACGGCCGCGTCCGCGTGTCGGAGTTTCGGGAATGAAAACATTGGTTACAGAGACCGCGCTTCGGCGCGCGCTTCACAACGCCGTGGCGCAATAATTTTATGAAACTGGTTATCCTGGACCGCGACGGCGTTATCAACCACGACTCGGACGATTACATCAAGCTTCCCGAGGAGTGGGTTCCGATTCCCGGCAGCTTAGAGGCGATCGCGCGGCTGCACCGCGAGGGTTACCGTGTCGTAGTCGCGACCAACCAGTCCGGCGTAGCCCGCGGCCTGTTCGAGATGGATACGCTGGCGCGCATCCACGCCAAGATGCTCGATGCGGTCCGCGCCAAGGGCGGTGAAATTGACGCGATCTTCTTTTGTCCCCACCAGCCGGAGGACAACTGCCGTTGCCGCAAGCCGCAACCCGGCCTGTTCGAGGAAATCGCGGACCGGCTGAAGGTGAATCTCAACGGCGTGTATGCCGTGGGCGACAGCGAGCACGATATCGTGGCCGCGCGTCTGGTCTCCGCGCGTCCGGTGCTGGTGCGCACCGGCAAGGGCAAACGCACCCAGAAAAAAAGCAAAGTGTTGACGAACGTTCCGGTGTACGACGACCTGGCGGCCTTCACCGACGACCTCCTTTCCGGCACACTGCCCGCGAATTGAACTTGGCTCGATCCCGTTCCGTACTGTTCAACTTGCTGCTGTGGGGTTCGGTCGTCATTTATGCCCCGCTGTCGTTGCTGACCGTGGTGCTGCCCTTCCCGGTACGCTATCGCATCATCCGCCAATGGGCGCGCTGGCAGGTCGTGTTGCTGAAAACGCTCTGCCGGCTCGATTACCGCGTCGAGGGCCGCGAACACCTGCCCGCGGGGGCGGCGATCATTTTTTCCAAGCACCAATCGGCGTGGGAGACCATCGTGTACCAGGAGATTTTCCCCCCGCAGACCTGGGTGCTGAAACGCGAATTGATGTGGATACCCTTTTTCGGTTGGGCACTCGCTTTGCTGCATCCGATCGCCATCGATCGCGGTTCGGGCCGCAAAGCGATCGAGCAGGTCGTCGCGCAGGGGCGCGATCGTCTGCGCTCCGGCATCTGGGTCGTGGTGTTCCCCGAGGGCACGCGCGTCGCGCCCGGCACCCGGCGGCGCTACGGGATCGGTGGGGCGGCGCTCGCGGCCGAGACCGGTTACCCCGTCGTGCCGGTGGCGCATAACGCCGGCAGCTTCTGGCCGCGGCGCAGTTTCTTCAAGCGCCCCGGCACCGTCCGGGTCGTCATCGGCCCAGTGATCGAAGCCCAAGGCAAGACCGCGGAAGAGATCCGCGATCTCGCGGAGACGTGGATTGAGAACAAGATGCTGGAATTGGAAGGAAAAGGTTAACGAGAATTAGACGACCTAAATGTCGCTTTATAAAGCCGCATAATACTGGAATTCCGTACCGTGACTAAAACCTGTCTCAAAATACCATGTTTCAGTTCTTGTAGGGTGCGTCCCACGCACCAATGGCTTCGGTTAAGCCGCGGATCGGTGCGCAGGGCGCACCCTACCGATTTTGAGATAAGTTCTAGTCAAGTGAGATTCGCGTTTAGCGTGTTTGATCTGGCCTGCCATTAAATAGTATCGAAAATAGGAAATGACGAGGTATCTGAATTAAGGAGTGGGCACGGCATTACTCAGCGCGGCAAATTCGGCCAGTGTCAGCGTTTCGGCCCGTCGAATCGGATCAATCCCCAGGCTCAGCATCTGCTCCGGGGGCAACAGCCCCGTTAAATTGTTGCGCAGGGTTTTGCGGCGGCTGGCGAAGGCGGCGCGCACCACGGTCGCGAACCGCTCGGGATCGTTGACCGATACCGGCGCTGCCACGTGCGGTGTCAGGCGAACCACAGCAGAATCCACCCGGGGTACCGGCCTGAAGGCGCCGGGCGGCACGCCGAACAATTTTTCCACCGCGCAGCGGTACTGAATCATTACCGAGAGCCGGCCGTATTCCTTTCCGCCCGGCGCGGCGCTCAGGCGGTCCACGACCTCCTTTTGCAGCATGAACAGCATGTCCCGGATACAGGCATGCTGATCCAGCACGCGGAACAGCAGCGGCGTGGAGATGTTGTACGGCAGGTTGCCGACGAGCCGGAGCTTGTTGCCGGGTTCCGCCAGCCGGCAGAAATTGAACTTGAGGGCATCGGCCTGATGCAGCGTGAGCCGGTCAGGGGGGAAGCGGGTGTTGAGGGTGGCCACCAGATCGCGGTCCAGTTCGACCGCGTCCAAATGCGCCACGCGGGCAAGCAATTCCCGGGTCAACGCCCCTTGGCCCGGGCCGATCTCGATGATCCGCTCGCCCGCTTTCGGGTCCAATGTCGCGACGATGCGTTCGATGATGCTCCGGTCATGAAGAAAATGCTGTCCGAAGCGCTTCCTCGCCCGGTGATGCGTCATTGAATCAGCGCGCACGCCGCATCGATGGCGGCGCGCAGGCTGGTGGCGTCCGCGCAGCCGGTGCCCGCCAGTCCCAGCGCCGTGCCGTGATCCACCGAGGTGCGCACGAACGGCAGGCCGAGCGTGATATTGACCGCATGGGCGAAATCGCGGTGCTTCAATACCGGCAGGCCCTGGTCGTGATACATCGCGAGCACCGCGTCCACGCCCACAAGCTGCGATGGAATGAAGGCGGTATCGGCCGGCACCGGACCGCGCAGGTGCATACCCCGCCCAACCAGTTCCCGGATCACCGGTTCGATCACCTCGATTTCCTCGCGCCCGAGATAACCGGATTCGCCGGCATGCGGATTCAGGCCGCACACCTGGATGTTGGGCTGTGCCACATTGAATTTTGCTTGTAGATCGCGATGTAACACCTCAAGCACCGCCGACAAGCGTTCCCGGGTGATGTGCCGGCTGACTTCCACCAATGGCAGATGCGTGGTGACCAGCGCCACGCGCAGGGAGGGGCAGGCGAGCATCATCACCGGGTGTGGCGCGCCACTGTGCTCCGCCAGAAATTCGGTGTGCCCGGAGAAGGCAATCCCGGCGTCGTTGAGAATCCCCTTGTGCACCGGCCCGGTAACCAGCGCATCGAACTCGCCGTCCCGACATCCTTTGATGGCGATGCTTAACGTTGCTTTAACGTAATGGGCGTTGGCCACATCCAACTGCCCGGAAATCACGGGACGCACGGTCTTGACCGGCAACACGAAGACACCGGGTCTGGAATGGGCGCGGCCTTTCCATTCGTGGGGTGAGAAGGGCAGACGCAGTTGTTGCGCGCGTTCACCCATGACCATGGGATCGGCGATCAGCACCAAGGCACAGTCCGGGGGGTCCTGGGAAAGTTGCACCGCCAGGTCCGGCCCGATCCCGGCCGGTTCGCCGGGCGTGAGGGCGATGACGGGAATGTTCAGGAATTTCTCCACGGCGTTCTGGTTATGTCAGCGCGGTTCTGTGGACAGACACATCAATTCACGTCTTCTTGCACATATTCCACATACGCCTCATCGCGCAGTTGGCGCACCCATTGCTCAAAGCGTTCATCGGCCTTGCGCTTGTGGATCTGCTGGCGCGCGTTGGATACCTGGCGTTGCTGGGTAATGTCTTGCCGGCGGCGGTCCAGCACCTCGATGATGTGCAGGCCGAAGGAGGTGCGAACCGGCTGGCTCAGCTTGTTGGGCGACAAGGCGTTCATGGCCTTTTCAAAGGGCGGCACCAATTGGCCGGGATTGACCCAGCCGAGATCGCCGCCATTGGCGGCCGTGCCGGTGTCCTCCGAATGCGCGCGCGCCAGTGCCGCAAAATCATCGCCGTTTTCGATGCGTTCACGAAGTGCCAGCAGCTTGTTGCGTGCCTCGTCCAGCGACTGGATTTCACTCGGTCGCAACAGGATATGACGGACATGGGTTTGGGTCACCGACTCGGTGTGGGTATCGCCGCGCTGGTCGTTGAGTTTCAGGATATGGAAGCCGTTCGGACCGCGGAGAACGTCACTGATCTCGCCGCGCGCCATGTTTTTGAGCGCACCGATAAACAGTTCGGGCAATTCCCCCGCTTGCCGCCATCCGAGGTTCCCGCCCCTCAGCGCGTCCGCGCCCTGGGAATAACTTACCGCCATCTGCTCGAAGTTGCCGCCTGCTTTCAGTTGGCGATGAATATCCTCCACGCGTTTTTTTGCTGCTTGTATCGCCTCGGGCGAGGCGGTCTCGGGAATCCCGATCAGGATATGCGCGAGTTCATACGACACCCCCATGTCTGCCTGGCTTTGAGGATTTTCCAGAAAATTATTGATCTCGGTTTGCGTGACGTTTATCCGGTTGGCTATTTCGCGATCTTGAAGTTGCTGGAGCATGATCTGCTCGCGGATCTGTTCGCGGTGTGACGCAGCGTCGATCCCGCTTTTTTTGAGGGTATCGCGAAATGCCTCCACGCTCAGGTTGTTGCTCCGGGCGATGGATTCAATGGCCTGATCCACGTCGGTGTCGCTGACGCGGATTCCGAGCTGGGCGGCAAGCTGAAGCTGCAGGCGTTCGAGCACCATTCGCTCGAGCAACTGTTTTCTGAGCACGGGGTCCGGCGGAGTCTTGATTTTCTCCAGTGCGAGCTGTTTCTTGGTGTCGTCCAGCCGATGACTCAGTTCGCTGTCGGTGATGACGTCCTGGTTGACGATGACGATGATGTGGTCGATCTCACGGGGAGACGACCGCTCGGGCGCGGCGACTGTCAGCGTGGTCGGCACCAACAGCGCCAGCACCGGCAATATCCAACCGGCAGCAATTGATTTCGCGGCAAGATTCATATTTCGGTTTGTGGACACGGGCTGCATGGCTCTGAAACGGGGCTGAAACGACGCAAGGATAACACGAACCCGCCAGCAGAACTCGTAGGGAAGGTAGCGCGATTCCAGGGCGTCGGTCCGCTTGGGAACATGTCTCTCGAATAAATCTGCGTTGGCCTTGCCGCAACCCATCCGTCCCCGGCTGTTCGCTAGGGAACGGAGTATCCTGGCGCCGCGTAGCGGGACGGGAACGAAAACACGCTCTCGCGCAACGGACTGTCGGGTACACGACCGAGCTTGGAGAACCCGGTTAATTGCAATTCGAACATGATATGTGTGGCCTGGATAGGGGCGCTGTTGGCGTCAAACGACAGCCGCCGTCCCGCCAAAAGGCGCAGCGCCCAGCAGCAAGCGTTGTATTCCGCCCCGACATAGCTTTCCACGTTGTGGCGGTCCCGGCGCGAATACAGCGAACGGCCGCGGAAGGTCCAGCGGCCGGCGATCGGCCACTCCGCCGATATATCCGTTTGTTCCAATTCACCGCGCGAGAAACGCTTGCCGGCGTTCACGATGCGGTCTTTCGCGGGATTGTATTGGAGGTAGTAGTTGTATCTTTGCGCGTGACTTTCCTGCCTGTTCCACTGGACATTGGCGCGGGCATGCCAATTGCCGACCAGGGTGGCCGAGGTTTCCCCGGCGATGTCCGAGGCCGCGGCGCTGGTGGTCCCGGCCGGGAGGTTGACCTCGCGATCGGAAAAATAATAGATCCGGCCGATGCTGGCGCGGGCGCGCTCGCTGCCGTCTTCCTCGTCGATGAAGCGCGTGGTCACGGCGGCCGTGATCTGGTTGGAATCGCCGATGCGGTCGCCGCCCGCGAAGCGGTTTTCGCGGAACAGGTTGGCGAATGTAAGCTCCGGCAACCCCGTATCGAAATTGGGCAGGTTGTCCTGGTTCTTTCCCGGGATGTAAAGATAGAAGAGCCGTGGCTCGAGAGTTTGGGTATAGCGTCGCTCACCCCACCGGGAATCGCGTTCGAAGAATAACCCGCCGTCGAGACTGAAAACCCCCCGTGACAGGGACGGTGACTCGTCAACCGATGCGTCCTTGAGGTGATAGGCAAGGCTTCGCACGCCGATTTTAGGGGTGAGATAACCGTAACTGTTGGCCAGCGGGAAACCAACGGCGGGACTCAAGCTCACTCTTCTACCGCTGATACTGGCATCACGCTCAAAATAACTCGCTTCGCTTTCGAAATAATAATTCACGCGGTTCGGCATCACGGGTCGGTTGAGCAACAGGTTAAGCTGCGGCAAACGTGCGTAAGGACGCGCGGCGGGCGGGATGGTACGGTCGATGGTTTGGTAATCCGCGGCACGGGCGCCGAATGTCCACAGCGGGCCGCGGTAATTCAGCTCGGCATTCTGCGGCAAATGGGTCTGGCTGGTGACGCCGAGGTGGTCGCTGAAATCTTCCAAGTAGTTTTTGTCCGAAATTCCGCGCACATCGATATTACCCGACCAGAGCGGATTGAAAGTCTGGCTGTGCTGGTAGATGCCTGACGCACGTTGATCCCCGTTTTGTTGTCGGTCGCTCGGAAGCACTTCGAGCTCGAGCCTGCCTTGTGAATTTCGGGTAAGGTAGCGAAATTCGTTTTGCAGCTGTAATCCGTGCTTGGACATGTACCGTGGCGTCACGGTGGCATCGTAATCGGGGGCCAGATTGAGGTAATAAGGCGCCGCCACTTCCGCCCCGCGTTTGGTGGAATATCCCAGTTGTGGAATTAGGAACCCCGACTTGCGTTGATCTGATATCGGAAAAGAGAGATAGGGCAGATAAAAGACAGGCACCCCCAAAAAATTCACGGTAGCATGATAGGCCGTGCCAATGTCTTCCTCGGTGTCAAGTTTCAATTCACGAATTTTCAGAAACCAGTCGTCCTGACCCGGTGCGCACGTGGTGTAGCGTACGCGCGTAAGACGTGTATGGTCCGGTCCCTCAAAGTCAACCCGTTCCGCGTCCCCCCGGGCCTGGGCATCCTCCAGATAGAAACGGCTCGGGCCGGTGTAACCGGTGTGGGTATCAAGATTAAAATGCGTCTCGGGTGTCTCGAAGCGGGACCCGGCGTGATCCAAGAGGGTGACGTCACCGGAGGCGTCCACCTGGCCAGTCGATTTTTCATAGCGCAGATAATCGCTGCTCAGGGATTGCAGGCCCCGGCGCAATTCCACATCGCCGGTGAATTCGCCGACATCGCCCAACGTGGAGCGCAGCTCCCGTGCGCGAATCTCCGTAGGCGGATCCACGGGAGTACGGGGCTTGACGCGTGCGGACAGGCGCGGTGGCCGTTCGGGGCATACCCCTTCCTCTACGGCCTGTGCCACCGGATTGCCCCCCGCTGCCATCATGCTGATCAGGCACAGGCGGGCGAGAATGGGACGCGGCTGCAGCATGGGAACCAGCGTGTCATTGTTTTATGATGGGAGGCATAAAATTGCATACTATGTATTCCCCATCAAGTGATTCCGGCACCACGGGCCACCGGCGCAGGGCCGCTTTTGGATAATCGAATCGTCGCACTCAAGCAGTGGAGCGCTCGCGCACTCGGCACGGATAAGTTCGACGTGCAGCCGGCCACGGCGGATGCGAGCTTTCGGCGGTATTTTCGCATCAGCCTGGGTCAGCAGACCTTTATCGTCATGGATGCGCCGCCGGACAAGAACGACATGCATGCCTATGTCGCCATTGCCCGCCGATTTCATACGCTTGGCCTCAACGTCCCGGAGGTGCTGGTCGAGGACCACCGTCTCGGGTTTTATCTTGTCACGGACCTGGGCGATCGGGTGTACTTGAATAATCTCCATGAACAGACGGTCGAACGTCTGTATGGCGATGCCATGGAGGCCATGGTGCTGCTCCAGACAGGCGGGTTATCCGCCACCGCCACCCGCTTCCTGCCTGACTATGACGAAGCGCTGCTGTGGCGGGAAATGGAGATCTTCCGTGAATGGTATCTGGAGCGCCATCTCGGAATTAACTTGTCCTCGCGCCAGCAGGCGGTGCTCGATCAGACGTTTGTCCTGTTGGTGCGCGAGGCACTTTCACAACCGCGGGTGTGGGTGCATCGTGATTTCCATTCGCGCAATCTTATGGTCACCGCGCAAAACAATCCGGGTATCCTCGATTTCCAGGACGCGGTTCTCGGTCCGGTGACCTATGATCTGGTGTCATTGTTGCGTGATTGCTACATCCGCTGGCCGCGCGACCGCGTGGAAAGCTGGATCCGGGACTATCAGATGCTGGCGCGCCAATCCGATATCGCGGTTGGGGAGGATGATGCGTTATTTTTGCGCTGGTTTGACCTGATGGGCGTGCAGCGTCATCTCAAGGCCACGGGGATTTTCGCGCGGCTGTGCCATCGCGACGGCAAGCCGGGCTATCTGCCGGATATCCCGCGTACCCTGGGTTATGTATACGAGGTCAGCGTCCGCTACCCGGAACTGCAACCGTTCCTGACGTTGATGCAGGAACTCAAGCTCCCGGGAGCTGATTAAGGTGACAATTCATCCGGGAGCACACTGGAGGTGCTGATGAAAGTCATGATCCTCGCGGCCGGTCGGGGAGAGCGCATGCGCCCGATGTCGGATACCGTTCCCAAGCCATTGTTGCCGGTTGGCGGCAAACCGTTAATCGTTCATCTGATCGAGCGGTTGGCGCAAGCCGGATTTCGGGAGCTGGTCATCAATCATTCTCATCTCGGGGAAAAATTCCCGGCTACCCTCGGCGATGGCCGCCGATATGGCGTGCACATCGCTTATTCCCACGAGGCAGGCGGCGGACTCGAGACCGGCGGGGGGATCTTCAAGGCGCTTCCCTTGATCGACACCGATCCGTTTGTGGTGGTCAATGGCGATATCTGGACCGATTTCCCGTTCAAACGTCTGCCGTCGAAACTGGATGGACTGGCGCATCTCGTGCTGGTGAACAATCCGGATCATCATCCGCAGGGTGATTTTTCGCTGCAACACGGTCGGCTTCTGGCCGCGGGGGAGTCGCGGCTCACGTTCAGCGGAATCGGTGTTTATACGCATGCGCTGTTTGCGGATTGTCACCCCGGCAAATTTCCACTCGCGCCCTTGCTGTTTGCGGCCATGGCGCAAGGCCGGGTCAGCGGCGAACATTACACCGGTCGCTGGTGCGACGTGGGCACGCCACAACGGCTCGCGGCGTTGGATCAGGAATTGCGTGACACCCGGAGTCCTAACCCCCGTTGTTAACAATATCGGCGCGGGCCATCGGCCGGATCGCCGAAAAAATCCATAAAATTCAGATGGATATAATTACTGTGCCAGGGAGGGTTGGTTATTGAGAAAATAACCGGGCGGGAACGTCGTCGTGGAAGACAGATACGACGACCCGGACAATAAAAAACCGGTAACACCTCGCCAACCGTAATCATCGGGCGGGTGTTACCGGCATGTTGCCTACGAAGGCGGTCAGGGTTATCCGATGCGGCGACGTCATCCCGCGCTCAGCACGGATCGCCCGGCTGCACGGAATCCCCCTCGCCGTCGGGTTATTTCTTTTTCTTAGCTGCTTTTTTCTTTGCCTTTTTGGCCATGATAAGCTCCTTTGGATTGTGGTTAAGGGACTTGCAGGGGGAGTCAGGGGCCAACAATCCCCGACCTTACTGCGCGTTGCCAATGAAAAAAGACAGTCTGAGACCGTCTTTTTACGGATTCCGTGGAGGAGCGCACGACGCGGGAGGTCGGCGCATTTGAATTCACGAGGAGAACGGGAAGAACTGAACCTGGCAGCCATGCTCTGCCGCTGGTGGGTGCCGTATGTTTGCTACCGGTTGTCGAGCTTCGCAATCGATCCATTAACTCTTGGTTGATCCTAGTTCCGCCCGCCGCCGCGTAGGTGTCTTTGCGCTGGTGCGGCAACTCGCCATCTGGGCGGTAGCGTCTGTGTTCAATAAACACTTCATGTTTAGCACATCGACCCTGTGTGTCAAGACATTAAGGCAACGGAAAAAAAATTGCAAACAGTTTTTTCGAAATTTTTCGCGCGTCTCGAGTCGTCATCCGCACTTCGAGTCACCGCAATTGAGACAGGTCATGCAACCATCCATCATGATGACGGCCTTGGTGGAACACTTGACGCAGAGTAACGCGTCGGACGGAAATACGCTGGCCTCGCCGGCGATAGTTTCCGGCACGCCGGCGCGTTTTTTCAGTTCGGCGAGCTTCTCGGCGATGATCTGCTGGCGTATTGCATCCGGTTGCTCGACGGGAATGAGGCCGATCAACTTCAGATGGCGCTCGATGACATCACCCAGCTCGGCCACGAGCGAAGGGGTGTACTTGCCCTTCTTGAAATAGCCGCCGCGCGGATCGAACACGGAGTGGAGCTCTTCAACCAGGAAGGTGACGTCCCCCCCTTTGCGGAAGACGGCGGAAATGACGCGGGTTAGCGCCACCACCCACTGGAAATGGTCCATGTTTTTTGAGTTGATGAAGATCTCGAAGGGCCGGCGCTTCTCATGGGGTGTGTCCGGGTTGAGCACGATGTCGTTGATCGTGACATACAGGGCGTGCTCGGTGAGCGGGGTCTTGATCTTGTAGGTAGAGCCGACCAGCATTTCGGGCCGTTCGAGCTTCTCGTGCATATGCACGACGTTGCTCTCGGCGCGCTTGGGCTCCTCCTTGATGACCTCGTAGCCCATGATTTTTTCGTTGATCTTGATGCTCATGACTGCTCCTTCTCTCTACCGTAAGTTACCGAAATAACTCGTGAAAACATCTGAGGTTGTAACGCTAGATACGGACATGACCTCTATTGGTGATCTAGCTGGAGGAAATACCTTGTCCGGTGACAGCTCCAGATGACCGTGTGGATCCAGCACGTAAGGGGCGGTAAACAGGATTAGTGCCCCTGTCTTGAACTGAGTTTTCTTCTCCATTGTTTCTGTTCCTTCGTGTTTCCTAAAATCGCCCGTAATAACCTTCCTTGAGAGCGTCGTACAGGTTGGCGGCGGTGTGGGTCTCGCCGTCATATTCGATCTCCTCGTTGCCCTTGACCTCGATCACCTCCCCGGTCTCCAGTTGGAAGCGGTAGGTGGTGTTCTCGAGATCCTTGTCTTTCACCAGCACGCCCTGGAAGGCCTGCGGGTTGAAGCGGAAGGTGGTGCAGCCCTTCAGGCCCTGCTCATAGGCGTACAGATAGATGTCCTTGAAGTCCTCGTACGGGAAGTCCGTGGGAACGTTGGCCGTTTTGGAGATGGAGGAGTCCACCCATTTCTGCGCCGCAGCCTGCACGTCCACGTGTTCGCGCGGCTTGGTGTGGTCGGCGGTGATGAAGTAGTCCGGCAGCCGGTTGCTTCCGCCCGTGGCGTCCGGGTCGGCGTCGGGGTTCACCAGGGAACGGTAAGCCAGCAATTCGTAGGAGAACACCTCGACCTTTTCCTTGCTCTTCTTGCCTTCGCGCAGGACATTGCGGCTGTACTTGTGGGCGAACGACGGCTCGATGCCGTTGCTGGCGTTGTTCGCGAGCGACAGTGAAATGGTGCCGGTGGGCGCAATCGAGGTATGGTGCGTGAAGCGCGCGCCCTTCTCGGCAATGCGGGAAGTGAGCGACGCGTCGAATTGCTGCATGTAACGGCTGTAGCGGGCGAGCAGCACCTTGCCTTTGATACTGTCGCCGACTTTATAACCGTGCTGGCGCATCTCCGGGCGTTTGACGAGCATTTCCTCGGTGACGGTGAACTCGTCCTCCATAATCGGGGCCGGTCCTTTCTCCTCAGCAAGTTCGATGCCCACTCTCCAGCCCACCTCGGCCATCTCGCGCGCCACGCGCTCGGTGAACTCGAGCGACTCGGGCGAACCGTATTTCATCTTGAGCATGGTTAATGTCGAGCCCAGGCCCAGGAAGCCCATGCCGTGACGGCGCTTGTAGTGAATTTCATGCCGCTGCGGTTCGAGGGGCAATCCGTTGATCTCGACCACGTTGTCGAGCATGCGGGTGAACACCGCCACGACTTCACGATACTGCTCCCAGTTGAAGCGCGCCGCGTCGGTAAACGGTTCTTCCACGAACTTGGTCAGGTTGACCGAGCCCAGCAGGCAGGAGCCGTATTGCGGCAGCGGTTGCTCTCCGCACGGGTTGGTGGCGCGGATGTTCTCGCAAAACCAGTTGTTGTTCATCTCGTTGATCTTGTCGATCAGGATGAAGCCGGGCTCGGCGTAGTCGTAGGTCGAGGCCATGATCAGGTCCCAGAGGCGGCGTGCCGGGAGGGATTTGTATACCTTGCAGGCCACCTGGCCGAGGTTGTTGGCGATATAGCCTTCGGTCACCGGCCAGTAACGCCAGACAATGCGCGACTCGGGGTCTTCGTATTCATGCCGGTTGGCGGGGAACAGCAGGTCCCAGGTTGTGTTCTTTTGCACTGCCTGCATGAATTCATCGGTAATGAGGCACGAGAGATTGAATTGCCGCAGCCGCCCGTCCTCGCGCTTGGCCTTGATGAAATCCATGATGTCCGGGTGCGCGATGTCGAAGGTGCCCATCTGCGCGCCGCGCCGGCCGCCGGCGGACGAGACGGTGAAGCACATGGCATCGAAGATATCCATAAAAGAGAGGGGGCCGGAGGTATAAGCCCCGGCCCCACTCACAAACGCCCCTTTGGGGCGGAGGGTAGAGAACTCGTAACCAATACCGCAACCGGCCTTCAGCGTCAGGCCGGCCTCGTGTACCGCTGAAAGGATGCCATCCATGGAATCGGGCACGGTTCCAGATACTGTGCAATTGATCGTGCTGGTGGCGGGCTTATGTTCCAGGGCGCCGGCGTTCGAAATGATGCGTCCGGCAGGGATGGCGCCGTTTTGTAGCGCCCATAGAAATCGCCCGAACCAGAGCTCCTGCTTTTCTGGCACCTCGACATCGGCCAGCGCCCGTGCCACGCGCGCGTATGTACCGTCGAGATCCTGATCGATCGCTTCGCCGCCCTTGGTCTTTAGCCGGTACTTCTTGTCCCAAATGTCGATAGATGCGGATTGGTAGGGAATTTCAATTCGATTGGACGGTACAGCTTGTAATGGAACCGCGTTCATACCTTCGTGTTCCTCTGAATTAATGCGGCTAAGACCCGGGACTGGCACGAAAACCGTCCCGTCGACGATCAAAACACAATATCTAGTGGAGGACAGCAGATTAAACCCAACATTTTGTGGCTGTCAATTGAATTGTGCGAATAAAAAAAGATCCGCCGCCGGCAGGCCGCTATATATAGATGGGCGGCCGACGACCGATCACGCGCCAGCACAGCCGGTACGGCAGGGTAATAACGAACTGGTCGAAGAAAAGACGCCGCCGCCGCGGATTTTCGGGAAACGGCGGTCGATCTCTAGAAGACCAGAATCGGCTGATTCAATATCTTGATTACGGTGTGTATCCGAAATTCACCTGAAACAGTTTCCAGAACTCGTCGCGCGTGAAGCGATGATTCTGCGTTCCCGTATGCGCGATTTTTAGCGCGCTTATCAGGGCGGCAACGCGGCCGCCGGTTTCCCAGTCGTATTGTTGCATCAGCCCATACAACAATCCCGCCCGATACGCGTCGCCGCAACCGGTTGGGTCGCGGGTCTCGCGCGCGCGAACCGCCGGAACGCCTCCGTCGGCCTTGGCCGCATGTTCGGGCCCCAGTGGATCGAGAAGACCACCAGGTCGGCGCCCGCGGCGCGCGTCGCCTTGATCCCCTCGCGCACGCGGCG
>Ga0209109_10000206_pt1 | contig 28859 bp, 29 predicted proteins | sample Rifsed10ft2_FD_184004 | JGI IMG/M metagenome (GOLD analysis project Ga0209109, IMG submission 184004) | Soil microbial communities from Rifle, Colorado, USA - sediment 10ft 2 (version 2) | ecosystem: Environmental > Terrestrial > Deep subsurface > Rock core/Sediment | place: Rifle, Colorado... | reverse complement strand
GTGTGGTCCGCCCTCCGGCCCTTCTCCACCGGGGGCAACTACATCAACTTCCAGACCGAGGACGAAGCCGCCACCCGCACCTCCGAGTCGTACCGTGGGAACATGGCCCGCCTCCAGGAGGTCAAGAGCCGTTACGACCCGGGCAACTTGTTTCGGGTCAACCGGAACATCGCCCCCGGTTAGGCGAGGGCTGAGGACTCCCGAAGCGGCCGGAGGGCGCCCAACGACTCTGCGACCACCACCAGGTCGTCGTCGAGATGGAGTCTGAAATCGGTTCCCGGGTTGGCGTAGATCGTGCCGTTGCGGGTGACCGCGAGCAGAGTGGCCTGATGGTCACGGCGGAGCTTCGCCGACAGCTCGTCGACGGGCATCCCGACACAGTCGTCGGGGAGCGTCACCCGGTACAACTCTGAGCCCTCACCGCCGGAGACGATGTCCACGATGAGCTGGGAAAGCCCGGGGTACATCGCGGTCCGGGCGAGGAGATGTGCAGCCAGTTTGGAGGTCACCATCACCTCGTCGACATCGGCCCTCCTGAAATGGGCGACGTGGTCGGGGTTGTTGACCTCGACGACGGTGCGAACCTCGGGGGCGAGTGACTCGATGGCGAGGACGGTGAGGATCGATGACATGTCGGCCTCGTTCGACCCATCGCGGGGGCAGATGATGGCCGACACGGCATTCTCGATGCCTGCCCTTCTCAGGTCGCCCTCGTTGGTGGTGTCGCCCCGCACGAAGTAGACGGCATCGTCGGCCGGGTTGCGCTCGCTGTCATGGAGCAGGACGATCTTGGTGCCGTACTCGTCCTTGGTCAGCTCGCCGATCAGGTCTCGTGCTGTTGAATTCCATCCGCAGACCACGATGTGATCCCGGTATCCCGATGCTCCCATCCCTTGTCCCTCCTTCAACAGGAAATCGATCACGAACCCGACCAGCGCCCCGGTGATCGTGGCCACGATCGCCACTCCGAACAAACCGAGCAGCCATCCCACGGCCCACCCCACCGGGCCGGAGACAAACCCGCCCTCGCCCAACCCGAGAACGGTGGCCCCCGCCCAGTAGAAGGACTGCCCCAGCTCGGCTATCGAGCCGTCGGTCTCGGCGAGCCAGATGGCGACCGCGGCCACGGCGAGAAAGGCCATCAAGCCGAGAGCCAGGGAGGCGAAGAACCGCCGGTCGACCTTCTCCCCGACCCGTCTCACATGCCAGCTCACCCGGCGGAGAAAGGGTGAGTCGAAGAGCGCCTGAAACCGTCTGAACATCGGCGGTGAACTTAGCCGAGCAGCAGGGCGTCTTCCGGTCCGGAGCGGGGAAATCACCCGGGGTAGGTCGGAGCCCTCTTCTAACGTCTCTCCGACACGGCCCTGATGTTGATTGCACGCGACCTCCGCATCGATGTCGGCCCCCGGACCTTGGTCCAGGGGGCCTCGTTGAGTGTGCAGGCGGGCGATCGGATCGGACTCGTCGGCCGCAACGGGGCGGGCAAGACCACGTTGATGAGGACGCTGATCGGGGCGCAGGCGCCAGTGGAGGGCACCATCCTCCGCTCGGGGCAGATCGGCTACTTCTCACAGGAGGCGGCCCTTCCCGACCTCGAGCATCCCGACGCCACCGCCCTGGAGCGCATTCTCATGGCCCGGGAGATCGGGGCCCTGCAGCGACGGATCGAAGAGGCGCGCCGCAGACTCCACGATCTGACCGGGTCCGCCCGTGACCGGGGCATCGAGCATTTCGGGCGTCTCCACGACGAGTTCGAGGCCAAGGGTGGGTTCGTGGCCGAGGCGGAGGCGAAACGGATGGCGGCGGCGCTCGGCATCGGCAACGACGAGCTGGGGCAGTCGGTGTTGACCATGTCGGGCGGCCAGCGGCGACGGGTCGAGCTCGCCCGGATCTTGTTCGCAGAGACCGACATCATGCTTCTCGACGAGCCGACCAACCATCTCGACCTCGACGCCAAGGCCTGGCTCATCGAGTGGCTCACCTCGTATCGAGGAGGCATGCTGGTCGTCTCCCACGACCTCCCCCTCCTCGACGAGGCGATCACCTCGGTTCTCGCCCTGGAGCATGGCGAGGTGGAGGCATATCGAGGGAATTACTCGCATTATCTCTCGGAGAGGGAGCGGCGAAGACAGCAGAAGGAGCGGGAGCGGAAGCACCAGGACGAGGCGATCGCCCGACTCGAGGAGAACATCCGCCGCTTCAAGGGGACCACCGAGAAGATGGCGAAGACGGCGCGAGCCTGGGAGACGCGCGTCGATCGTATGAAGAGAGATCTCGTCGAGGTTCACAAGGGTGGAAAAAAGGTCCGGGTTGCCTTTCCCCAGCCGGAGAAGTCGGGGCGACTGCCGCTATCCGCATTCGGTCTCGCCAAGTCCTTCGGTGACAACCTGGTGTTCATGGACGTGGAGTTCGCCGTGGAGCGTGGGGAGCGGATGCTGCTCATCGGTCTCAACGGTGCCGGCAAGACGACCTTGCTTCGGATCCTCGCCGGAGTGGAGACCCCCGACCTCGGCGAGATATCTCTGGGTCACAACGCGAGCCTGGGGTACTACGCACAGGAGCACGAGCAAATCCGAGGGGGCACCACTGTGCTCGATCACATGCGGCAAGGAGGCGGGCTGCCGGATCAGACTCTCCGATCGCTCCTCGGCCACTTCCTCCTCGCCGACAAGGTGGACCAGGATGCCTCGACCCTATCCGGGGGGGAGAAGACCAAGCTCGCATTGGCCATGCTGGTGGCGGCGCGCCCCAACGTGCTTCTCCTCGACGAGCCCACCAACAACCTCGACCCCCAGGCGAAGGAGGCCCTGCTCGACGCCTTGACCCTCTATGAGGGAACGGTGGTGATTGTCAGCCATGACACCGACTTCGTCGCCCAGTTGTTGCCCGACCGGGCGGTGATGATGCCTGAGGGCGAGATGCGATTCTTCGACGAGGAGCTGCTCGATCTGGTGGCTCTGGCCTGAGGAGCAGGTCACGAGGAACCGTTGTCGTGCCCGCAGCATCCAAACGCCATGAGAAAGCACCTCCTGGTTCTGGCGATCCTCCTGATCATCGCATGTGGTGTTCCCGACGCCGTCGGTGGCACTTCCGCATCGACCACCGCTTCCCCGCCCAACACATCGACGACGGTGGACCCTGACCAGTCTGTCGACTCGGACGGAGACGAGCCGATCGTCGAGCCCGGCCCGGTGGGCTCCATCCCCGTGCCCCGCCCTCCGATAGTTGGCAGCATCGACGCGGAGGTGTCCATCACCGGAGCCGACCTTCGGATCATGGAGAGCTACCCGATCCAGGTAACGGTCCAGGTGACCGGCGACAAGCCGACACCTTGCCATGAGGTGTTTTGGACGGTCGAGGACGACGGTGAGGTCATCGACATCGTCATGATCTCCCAGATCGCCGGTGACCAGACGTGCGCCCAGGTGATCGAGCCATTCGTCATCGCCGTCCCCTTGGGCAGTTGGGCCGACGAGCGGCGAGAGGTCTTCCTCAACGGCGAGCTGGTCGGGTCGTTCGAGAGCTGAGCGGTTCCGGGCGGGGATCGCCTCGAGGAGTCTCGGTTTGCAAGCCAACATGCCGGAGGTCGGAGCCCCCTGTCGGCAATCCCCGTCGCGCCTCTCCCAGCGCACGCTCACTCTCCCTGCTGGGAAGTCGATCTCCATTGCCGTTTCCAATCCGCTCACAATGACTAGTCCACTGACAAACGAACGTTTGTTTGTGATAAACTGAAGAAATGACTCCCGACGAGAGATTCCAGGGGCTGATCGAATCCGAGGAGAAGATCGAGCCGACCGATTGGATGCCCGAGGGTTACCGCAAGACCCTGATCCGACAGATCGCCCAGCACGCCCATTCCGAGGTGATCGGCATGCAACCCGAGGGGAACTGGATCAGCCGGGCACCGACACTGCATCGCAAGGCGATCCTCATGGCCAAGGTCCAGGACGAGGCCGGTCACGGTCTCTATCTGTACTCGGCGGCGGAGACCCTCGGTGTCCGACGTGACGAGCTCCAGGAGCTGCTGCACCAGGGCAAGCACAAGTACTCGTCGATCTTCAACTACCCGACACTGAGCTGGGCCGACATCGGGGCCATCGGATGGCTGGTCGACGGGGCGGCGATCACCAATCAGGTGATGCTGACTCGATGCTCGTACGGTCCCTACGCCCGCGGGATGGTGCGCATCTGCAAGGAGGAGTCGTTCCACCAGCGTCAGGGCTACGAGATCCTCTTGCGTCTCTGCTCCGGCTCCGAGGAACAGAAGGCGATGGCACAGGACGCCCTCGATCGCTGGTGGTGGCCGTCGCTGATGATGTTCGGCCCGCATGACGCCGAGTCCACCCACACCGAGCAATCGATGGTGTGGAAGATCAAACGGGTGTCCAACGACGATCTTCGCCAGCAGTTCGTCGACATGACCGTTCCCCAGGCCGACTATCTCGGCTTGAAGATGCCCGACCCCGATCTGAGATGGAACGAAGAGCGAGGTCACTATGACTTCGGGGAGATCGACTGGGACGAGTTCTGGGCCGTGGTCAAAGGCGGCGGCCCGATGAACCGTGACCGGGTCGAGCACAAGGTGAGGGCCTGGGAGGAGGGGGCATGGGTGAGGGAGGCTGCCGTCGCCCATGCCTCGAAGAAGTCGGCGCGGTCGGCGGCATGAGGAGCGGCACATGACCTACTCCGTCCCCGTGGCACCGGGAGAGAGCGGAGACATCGAGGAGACCACCCACCTCTCGGCAGAGGCCTGGCCGTTGTGGGAGGTGTTCGTTCGTGCCCGGCGGGGGATCTCCCACGTTCACATCGGGAGCCTCCATGCCCCCGACGCCGAGACGGCACTGCAGAACGCCCGCGACGTCTACACCCGCAGAGGCGAGGGCACCAGTCTCTGGGTGGTCCCGAGCAATGAGATCCACACCTTCGAACCGGAGGATCTGGCCGACTTCGTCGAGGCCAACGAGAAGAGCTATCGCCTCGCCACCACCTACCACATACCGGATGAAGTGGGGCACATGTGATCGAGACTTCTCGACCCGACACCGCTCCGGATTGGAGTGTGCGATCCCTCGTCGCCCATGCCGACGACAACCTGATTCTGGCCCAGCGTCTCGCCGAGTGGATCTCGAATGCCCCCGAGTTGGAGGAGGACATCGCCATCGGCAACATCGGCCTCGACCATCTCGGTGTGGCCCGGTCTCTCTACACCCATGTCTGTGACCTGGAGGGCATGGGTCGCAACGAGGACGACCTGGCGATGAGGCGGTCCGAGCGCGAGTTCATGAGCCTGCTCCTCGTGGAGCAGCCCAATGGGGATTTCGCCCAGACCATGGTCCGGGGCATGTTGTTCGACTCGTACCAACTCGAGCTCTGGGCCGACCTCGCGGTCTCGGACGACGACACCCTGGCCGGGATCGCCGACCGGGCGCTGAAAGAGACCCGTTATCACCTCCGGCACTCCTCGGCTTGGGTGGTCCGGCTCGGCGACGGCACCGACGAGTCGCATCACAGGGCGCAATCGGCGGTGAACGAGTTGTGGAGATTCACCGGCGAGATGTTCGAAGACGGTGCGGAGGGGTACCGGCCGGCATGGGAGGATCGTGTGACCGGGATCCTCGAAGAGGCGGGGCTGGTCAAGCAGGTGCGCGACGGCATCAAGATTCTGGGCGACGGCGAGCTGAAGGCAGCTCTCACTGTTCAGGCACATGCCTTCAGCAAGTCGGCTCGCGAAAAAATTCTTCAGGCGGGAGGGAAGGTTGAAGTTCTGGGAAGCGCTACGTAACGTCTTTCGCATCCCTGATCTCCGCAAGCGCCTGCTCTTTACGCTGGCCGTGCTCGCCGTCTATCGCCTCGGCGCGCACATCCCCACACCGGGCATCAATGCTGAGCTGCTCCGGCAGTTTTTTGAGCAGAACCGGGGCACGCTGCTGGGGCTGATTGACATCTTCTCCGGCGGCAGTTTTCGGAGCATGACCATCTTTGCCCTGGGGATCATGCCTTACATCACCGCCTCGATCATCTTGCAGTTGCTGACGGTAGTCTGGCCGTACCTCGAGCGGCTGCAAAAAGAGGGCGAACTGGGCCGTCGCAAGATCACCCAGTACACGCGCTACCTCACCGTGGTCCTGGGCGCGTTTCAATCCATGACGATCGCGCTCACCTTGATGAAGCAGTCGGGGCCGGGCCAGGCCTCCTTCGTGACGACTCCCGGCCTCAGTTTCATTTTGATGACGATGATCACCTTCACGGCCGGCACCGCCTTCATCATGTGGCTGGGCGAGCAGATTTCCGACCGTGGGGTGGGGAATGGCATGTCGCTTTTGATCTTCGCCGGGATTGTCGTCGGCCTGCCCCGGGCGGTTTTCGATCTCTGGGAGAAGATCAGCATTCAGGCGTGGGGAAGCTTTACGGGGCTCGCGGTCATCTTGCTGCTTATCGGGATGGTGGTGGTGGTCGGCTTCATCGTATTTTTCGAGGGCGGCCAGCACCGCGTCCCGGTGCAGTATGCCAAGCGGGTAGTGGGCAGAAAGATGATGGGCGGGCAGATGACTTACTTGCCCGTGCGGGTGAATTCGGGCGGCGTGATCCCGCCCATCTTTGCCTCGTCCATCCTCACTTTCCCGCAGACCATTGCGATGTTCTTCCGGGAGAAGTCCCAGTTCATGGACTCCTTCGCCAAGGCGCTGATGTGGGGCGAGCCGCTCTATACCCTGCTCTATATCCTGTTCATCATCTTTTTCGCGTACTTCTATATTTCGATTATTTTCAATCCGACCGAGCTTGCCGAAAATATGCGCAAATACGGCGGGTTCATTCCGGGGATCCGGCCGGGGCGAAACACCTCGGAATATATCAACAAGATCTTGACGCGCTTGACCTTTGTCGGCGGGGTCTATCTGGCCGCGATTTGCGTTCTCCCGGAATGGATGATTTCCGGGATCAAGTTGCAGCATTTGCCGCTGATGGGCGGCTGGATTGACGCCCATTTCCCGCGATGGATCCTGGAAGGCCTTGGCGTCCAATTCTATTTTGGCGGGACCTCGCTGTTGATCGTGGTGGGGGTGGCCATGGACACGGTCCGTCAAATCGAGGCTCAGCTCGTTATGCGGCACTACGATGGCTTTGTCCGCAAGGGCCGCATTCGGGGAAGGCGTGGCTAGCAAGAGGAAAAAGGCCATGGCCACCCGCCAAAAGGCGGCGGGGTCGCCGGGCGCGTTTATCCTGCTCGGGCCGCCGGGAGCCGGCAAGGGGACTCAGGCGAAGGAACTGGCCCGGCGTTGCGGTATCCCGCAGATTGCCACGGGCGACATCCTGCGCGAGGCTGTCCGCCGGGAAACGCCGCTCGGGCTCGAGGCCAAAGCGGTGATGGCTCGGGGCGAGCTGGTAAGCGACGACATGGTTTGCGCCATCGTCGAGCAACGCATCAAGCAGGAGGACTGCAAGAACGGCTTTATCCTCGACGGCTTTCCGCGGACGATGGCTCAGGCCGAGCGGCTGGATCAGATTTTGACCGCCGCTGGCTGGGGCCGGCCGAAGGTGATTTACCTGGCGGTGGGCATGGAGGAACTGATGCGACGGCTGGCGGGCCGGCGCGGTTGCAAGGTTTGCGGTCGTATCTACAACATCTACGATCGGCCGCCGCGCGTGGAAGGTCGCTGCGATGACGACGGCAGCGAACTTACCCGGCGTCACGATGATAGCCGGGAAGCCGTCGTCCGGGCGCGCTTCGAAGCCTACGAAAAAGAAACCGCGCCGCTTGTCGAGTATTACCGGCGCAGCGGGAAGGTTCATCGGGTGGACGGAAAGCTCTCGCCCGAGCAGGTGAGCCGTCAGGTGCTGAAACTGTGTCGAGCCTATGATCATATGCAAAGCAAAGGCCGAGCTTGAAAAGATGCACCGTGCCGGGATGGTTGTGTACGACCTGCTGGAGGCGCTGCGGAAGATGGTCGGGCCGGGGGTGGCCACCCTGGATTTGGAACGTGAAGCGGAACGCCGCATCGCTCAGGCAGGGGCCATGGCGGCCTTCAAGGGGTACATGAATTATCCCTGCGTGCTCTGTACCTCGGTGAATAGCGAGATCGTGCATGGGATCCCATCCGAGCGGAAACTGGCGGCCGGAGACATTCTTTCGATTGACGTGGGCGTCTCGCTCGATGGCTACTTTGCCGACGCCGCCATCACCGTTCCGGTGGGCCGGGTGAGGCCCGAGCTGGACAAGCTTTTGCGCGTGACCGAGGAGGCTCTTGACAAGGCGATTGGGAAGGTGGTGCTCTCGAACCGCCTGTCGGACATCTCCGCCGCCATCCAGGAGCACGTGGAAGGGAACGGCTTAACGGTGGTTCGCGATTTTGTCGGCCACGGCATCGGAACGCAGTTGCACGAAGACCCCCAACTGCCCAACTACGGCCATGCCGGCCATGGCCCTCGGCTGAAAGAAGGCATGGTGCTGGCGATCGAGCCGATGGTCAACACCGGCGCGGCCGGCGTCAGGATTTTGGAGGACCGCTGGACGGCGGTCACCGAGGATGGCGGCTACTCCGCTCATTTCGAACACTGCGTCGCCGTCACGCAAAACGGGCCCTGGGTGCTGACCCGGCCCTGATGGAGGAGGTACCGGCCGGCCCGGCGTCCATGCGGGCGGCATAGGAGAATATGGCAAAGCAGCGCTACCCTGAGAAGAAGCGCAACACGGAGGAATCGGGAAAAGAAGACGCCATTGAGGTAATGGCTACCGTGATCGAACCCTTGCCCAACGCCATGTTTCGCGTGCAACTGGAGAACAAGCACGTGGTGCTGGCTCACATCTCCGGCCGGATGCGGAAAAACTTCATTCGCATCCTGCCGGGCGACAAGGTAGCGGTGGAGCTTTCGGCTTACGATCTGTCGCGCGGCCGCATTGTCTATCGTTATAAGTAGTCCGGGGGAGAACGTGAAAGTGCGCTCATCGGTGAAACGGATATGTGATAAATGCAAGATCATTCGCCGCCGCGGCGTCGTTCGGGTGATTTGCAAAAACCCGAAACATAAGCAACGGCAAGGATAATCGCTATTCGTTTTTCGCCATTCGTCAACCGCGGAGCCGGGTCCGGTTGACGATGGGCGAGGGACGAGGGAGGAAAGGAAGAGCAGGAATGGCAAGAATCTCTGGAGTGGATTTACCGCCCAACAAGAGAATGTTCGTCGGGCTCACGTCCATTTATGGCATCGGGCAGCCCCGCGCCCGCAGCATCTGTGCCAAGTCGCGGGTGGACGTGATGAAAAAGGTGAAAGACCTCACCGATGAGGAGATCACCCGCATTCGGCGGACGATCGAAGAGGAAGGTGGTGTCGAGGGCGATCTGCGCAAGGAGATCTCGCAAAATATTCGTACTCTGATCGAGATGGGAGCCTACCGCGGCCTGCGCCATCGACGAAATCTTCCCGTCCGGGGCCAGCGGACGCATACCAACGCTCGCACCCGCAAGGGCCCGCGCAAAGGCGCTATCGCCACCAAGAAGCGGGTCATGGTCAGGAAATAGGTTTTGAGCTTGAGGCGGTTCCGGCTGAAACGGAGAGGTGAACTGTGGCAAAAAAAGGAGCGCAACCGGCTGCCCCGCCCACCGTGGCGAAGGCCGCTAAACGCAAGAAGGAGTTCAAAAAGAAGCGAGAGAAGCGAGTGGTGCCTGCCGGGATCGCCCACATTGCGGCGACGTTCAACAACACGTTCGTGACCATAACCGACATGGAGGGAAATGTTCTGGCGTGGTCCTCGGCTGGATCGCTGGGCTTCAAAGGCTCGCGCAAAGGCACGCCCTTTGCCGCGCAGCAGGCGGGTGCCAGGTGCGCCAGCTCGGCCCGCGAGCATTACAGCATGAAGTCGGTGGAAGTGCGCGTGAAAGGCCCCGGCTCGGGACGCGAATCGGCGATCCGGGCTGTGGCAAGCGGCGGCATCATGATCACCTCCATCAAGGATGCTACGCCCATTCCGCACAACGGCTGCCGGCCGCCCAAGCGGCGAAGAGTTTGAAGCAGTCTGCCGTCCGCGGTCGGCTGTTCGCAGCCAAGGCAACTTGGCTGGGCGGCGGCCGGCGGACGGCCGACCTGGGATAAGGAGAAGACGTTGGCACGATACCGTGAAGCAGTCTGTCGCCTCTGTCGGCGTGAGGGCATCAAACTTTTCCTGAAAGGGGAGCGGTGCTTCTCCGACAAATGCGCCATTGAAAAGCGCAATTTTCCGCCCGGCCAACACGGCTCGGGACGCCGCCCGAAGAGCAAGCTGGTGGGCTACGGCCTCCAGCTCCGAGAAAAGCAAAGGACCAAGCGCGTCTATGGCGTGCTGGAACGGCAATTCCGGAACTATTTTGACAAGGCCGAGCGGCAGAAGGGGGTCACGGGGGAGAACCTGCTCTATCAGTTGGAGCGGCGGCTGGATACGGTTGCGCATCGCCTGGGCCTGGCCAGTTCGCGGGCGCATGCCCGGCAGTTGGTTCTCCACGGCCACGTTCGGGTGAACGGGAGGAAGATCAATATCCCTTCGTACCTGGTCAACACGGGTGATGAAATCTCCTTGAAAGAGGGTTTGCACCAGAACGTGGAGGCCATGCGGGCGCGTGACCTGGCCCAGGGCCGGTCGGTGCCTTCCTGGTTGGAGGTGGACCGCCAGCACTTCAAGGGCCGGGTCCTTGGCCTCCCCAAGCGCGAGGAGATCGTCACGCCGCCCATCCAGGAACAGTTGATCGTGGAATTGTACAGCAGATAGTCAGGCGTTCGCCGGCCACCGCCAGGCTGGATTTTTGGGCGGGGGACAGCGGAGGAGAAGGTTTTCGCTTAGCCCTGACGGGCCAGGGAGGTTAAAGAGAATGTGGAAAGGCTTTCAGAAACCCAAGCGTTTGGCAACGGATCCAGAAACGATGACGGATCGTTATGGAAAATTTTCAGCACAGCCATTTGAGCGAGGCTGGGGCACGACCGTCGGCAACGCCATCCGTCGCGCGCTCTTGAGCTCGATTGAGGGAGCAGCCATCACCGCAGTCAAGATAGAGGGGGTGCTGCATGAGTTCTCGCCCATTCCCGGTGTCACTGAGGATGCCACCGACATCATCCTCAACGTGAAACAGATCCCCTTCAAGTTGAACAGCGATCACCCCAAAACGATCTACCTCAACTGGGACAAGCCCGGGGTGGTGACTTCCGGGATGATTGAAGAAGATGCCGACTTTACCGTCCTGGACAAGAATCTTCACATGGCCACGGTGGCCGAGGGGGGAAAGCTGGCCATCGAAATGCGTCTGAAGAATGGCCGCGGATACGTTTCCGCCGACCACAACTTTGACGAGGATCTGCCCATCGGTTACATCCCGATTGACTCGGTGCATTCGCCGGTGCGCAAGGCCAACTATGCGGTCGAAGCGGCTCGGCTCGGGCAGATGACGGACTACGAGCGGCTGTCGTTTGAGGTTTGGACAAACGGCGCCGTCACGCCCCAGGATGCCATGGGTTTGGCCGCCAAGCTCGTCAAGGACCATATGGCCATCTTCATCGGCTTTGAGGAGACTCCGGAAGTCGAAGAGGAGCCGACCGAAGCGGCCTATGATTATCGCGCCGAACATCTCGATCGCTCCGTCGAAGAGCTGGAGCTTTCCGTCCGCTCTTACAACTGCCTGAAGAACGCCAACATCCAGAGCATCCGCGAACTCGTTCAGAAGACCGAAGCCGACATGCTCAAGACCAAGAATTTCGGTCGCAAGTCGCTCAACGAGATCAAGGAGATTCTGCAAACCATGGGCCTGTGCCTGGGGATGAGGCTTGATGAGCACGGCCGGATCGTCTGGCCGCCCCTCTCGGCCATTCCATCGCTCACCCCCCCGGCGGAAGAACCCCCGCCCACGCTCTGAGAGGAAAGGGACCGATGCGACATCTCAAGGCAGGCAGCAAACTCGGCAGAAATCCGGCTCATCGCCGGGCCACCCTCCGCAACCTCGTCACCAATTTGCTCGAGCACGAGCGCATTACCACTACCGCGGCCCGGGCCAAGGCCATGCGTCCCATTGTCGAGCAGATGATTACTCTCGGCAAGCGGGAATCGCTCCATGCCCGCCGCCAGGCTGCTTCCTATATCACCCACCCGCCGGTGGTGGCCAAACTGTTTGAGACCATCGCCCCGCGCTTTGCCGACCGGCCGGGCGGCTACACCCGCATCATTCACGCCGGCTTCGGCAGGGGCGACGGCCGGGACATCGCCATTATCGAGTTGCTCGGCGCCAAACTCCGCAAGCGCCAAAGGGCGAAGGACAAGACCAAAAAGGCATGAGGAAGCACCGGAAGCAGAAAAGAAATCATACGGGGGCAGTGTAATTCCGCCTGTTCCCGGGCGCCGGTGCAGCCGGCGCCCTTTTTCTTTCGGCAGCCCCCTGCCGCCGATCACAACGAGCGCAGAAAGTCGAGCAAGGCTTGGCGTTCCACTGCCGACAACGCCCCGAAACGCGACCGCACCGTGCTCGCCTCGCCAGCATGCGTGAGAATGGCGTCCTCGATCGTGGCGGCGCGGCCGTCGTGCAGCAAAGGCGACCGGGTGCGCAGGCCCCAGAGGGCGGGGGTGCGAATTTCGTTGGGTCGCGCATCGTCCTGAGCGATCCCGTCACCCGTTCCGATGTCGTGCAGCAGGAGATCGGAAAACAGCGGCACCGCTTTGCGGTCGAGCGCCGCAACCGCACTCGGTCCGGTGGTCAGGCTGGGAGTATGGCAACTGGCGCAGCCGATCTGATGGAAAACCAATTCGCCCTGCCGCACGGAATCGGTGAGCGGGCCCCGCGGCGGCGGCGCCAGAAAGCGCATGAAATTGGCGAACTTGTCCACGCCGCTCCGGCCGGTCGCCGGGTCGGGTAAATCTTCCGGGTCGGCAATCCGATCCACCAGCGCCAAAAGAGCCTCGTCTCCATTCGGCGCGTTCTCTTGCGGAAAAAGTTCGTTGGTGATTCCCATTTCGTTTCTGTAGGCGTCGCCGGCAAAGGACTTGAGAGTTGCGTGCTGTGCCTTCCAGCCGAATCGCCCGACACGTTGCTGGCCACTGGCCACGTCGGCGACGCGGTGGACACGGCCGGCGACGCCCGGCGGTTTGGCGGTAAGATTGGCCAGGGCAAGAATGGCCTCGTCGGGAATAGCTTCCACCAATCCATTTCCAAAAAGAGGGATGGAACGGCGAAAGGCCACCACGTTAGCGTCGGCCGGAATGATCTCCTGCGCGAGGTGGGGCGGGATCGAGAACATGTTCATGAGCGATCCGCCGGGAGGCTCGTGAAACGTCCCACTTGCATCCAGCCGTCCGGCGCGCACCTCGTTGATAAATCCTCCGCCCCCGACCGTCGGAACGGAATGACACTGGGCGCAGGAAAGGCCATTAAAGATCGGTCCCAGTCCCTCCTCAGCCGTCTCGACCTCCAGGAAATCATCTCGGCCTTCGCCAAAAAGTTCCAGTTGCTGCGGCGTCAGGCCCGGCAGTGGCTGTCCAAAACCGGCGGCAGCAGCCTCGCCGGGCGGGGGAGGATTTTGAGGAAAGGCGGGAACGGACGTGCCGCAACTCATCAAGGAAAGCTCCGCGGCGACCGCGGCCACGGTAGCCCACACAAGAAACGGCCTGGCTTTCTGGTTTGCTGGCTTCATAGTTGCTTTCCCTCGCTACTCGACGATGATGAGGCCGCGCATGGCGTTGTGACCCGCGCCGCAGGCCCGCGAACACTCGAAAACATACTGACCCGCCTCAGCAAAGTGTATTCTCACTTTTTTCTCCCCTTTTCCCTGCGCTGGAATCATCACGTTAACGCCGAGGCGGCGGATGTAGAAGCCGTGGTAGGTATCCTCGCTGGTCAAAACAAACTCAACCGTCGCGCCGCGCTTGAGCTTGATGCGGGAAGGGATATAGCTGAACCGCTCGGCTATGATAGCGATGCGGCGGTCCGGTGGCGGTTCCTCCCTCTGGCTGTGCATCCAGGCAGGCACGGGTACCAAGAAGACCGCAAGCAGGGCAGAAACGATTGTTAGAAATGGCTTCTTCACGGTTTTTCCTTTCAGAACCACCAGCCGATGCCGAGATTGAATCGGTTGGGAATGGGTATCACGTCGCTCCGGTTGCGCAGGAACTGATAGTCCAGTTTCAAGGCAACATCGGGATGGGGGCGGTAGCTGATGCCGAGGGTGTACGCCGTGCGGTCGAATTGCGGCAGGGGTTGGAAGCCCGGTGCCATGCGATGCTGCGTATTGAAGCGCTCAAGGCGAAAGAAGGGAGCAAGGTCGGCCTCGACCCGTCCGGGCGGGAGCAGGTGGTAAGCGGCCTCAAGGTAGTAGCCGAGCGAGCTTTTAGCGATGTTGGGATTGACGCCGGTCTGTTGCAGCAAGGCACGGTTCAGTTCGGCGGTGCGGCTGACCCAGAGCTGGGCGAACTGCCCGCGGAAATCGAAGCGACGGAAGCGATACCGGCCATCGAACTCGAACAAACCGAGCCGCGGGTCAAGGTTCTGAAAACGGAAGCCGGTGTTTGCCACGAAGAAGCTCGTGCCGAGCGTCAGCCGGGGGACGCCTCGATACTCGACTCGCCCGGTCACGCCAAGATCGCTGACCACGGAGAAGAGTCCGCTCTGCCGCCCGCCGCGGATGCCCTCGCCGGCGCTGAACCCGGCGGCGTCCGGCGGGGCCATGGCGTACAGCTTGTAGGTAAAGCCTCGCCCGAGGTCCCCGTAGATTCCAAAGCCGGCATCGAACCAGGTCGTCGGGATGATCAACGTATCCACAAACGGCCGCTCCACGCCGTAGAAGGCCGGCGGCTCGTGTCGCTCATTGAGGATTCCGATGGGGGCAAGCAGGATGCCGGCCCGAAAGTTGATCTCTGGCTTCACAAAGAAATCGAGAAAGGCCTGCTCGATCTCTAACTCGCCTGACTCCTCGCCGCCCTCGACCAGGGCGTGCTCCACCTCCACCTCCGACCAAAACTTGATGCGCGGCGAAAAGCTGTGGCCGAAGAGCAGCACAAAGCGATGAAAGTCGAGTATGGTCGGCTGGCCGCTAGCCTGGTTGAGATGCATCTCCATGTAGCCGGAGTAAGGCGGGGTGGTCATGGCTTCGTTCTCAGCCGGTGGCGGAGAGGGCGCTGAAACCAATTGCTCTTGAGCCGCCGGGGCCGGCGCGGGGATGTTTGCTGCCTGTGTGCGAGCCGACAATTCCGCCACGCGAGACTCCAGCCGCTCGAGACGCTCTTCCAGCGTCCCGCCAGGGGAGCCCTCAGCCGGCCGTAGGCGCCATTGCCTCTCAAGCTGGAGGACCCTCTGCTCCAGAGTCGCCAGCCGCTCTTCGGCCGGAGCAGCGGGACTCGGCGGGGAAGGGGATTGCTGGCTGTGCGCGGGCGAAAGCCAAAGGGCAAGGCCGAGCAGGAAAAACACAAACCGATGAAAAGAGAAGCAAGGGGCGCGGCGCTTCATGGTCAACTCCTGTGCGTTAGGTTTTTTTCGAATGCCGTTCCAACCTGATCTCCCTGCCACGCCATGATCGGGATGGATGGCAGGGATGACCCACACCGGGCGGCGACGAGTCGGGGTCACGACTCGTCCGATTCGTATCTATGGCTTGGAACGGCCCTAAAACCTCCATCCATCCGATCGTGTGATCCCCAGCGAAGTGAATGCCCGGCTGCGACGCGCCGAGCGAGCCCTCATCCGGCCAAGCAGGTCTCTCTTCAGACGGGGATGACCGTCGAGCAACAGTAGAAATTCATGGAGCCGCTGGGCGGCAATGGGCGAAAGGCCGTGCTCGAGCTTGCAGGCGTCGCCCTCAGCTTTTCTGGCAGGCAGACCCAGGATATCCCTCAGTAACGTCACCAGGTCGCCATGCCGGTGAGAAAGGCATTGAGCCAGGTGCTGTCCGGAAGGCGAGAGGCGGATGGTGCCCCGATGGCGATGTTCGAGGAGTCGCATCTTGGCAATCGCCGCGACCGTGCGGGTGACGGTGGGCAAACGCACGCCCAGGCGGCGGGCGATGTCCGTCACGCGGACCTCCGCTCGGCGCTGGCCAAGCGACCAGATGGCCTCGATATAGTCTTCGCGAGCAGGCGACAACATAAACTACCTATGGGTAATTACCATTGGGTAAGATAATCCTAGACCGGGCTTTTCCTTTTGTCAAGGCAGAATGGGGGCACCGGGCTTGCCGTCCGGGTGGCGGGAAGTGGGCAAGGCAACGGTTGCCGGCCGAGCCCATCTGGGATAAAAACTGTCTGACGAACGGTTGCTTCACTTGGAGGGATCGCTCCGAGGATGACGCGGAGGAGATTATCCCGGAATGTTCGCGCACTGGGCGTGGTGGCCTTTTTCAATGACCTCTCGAGCGAAATGATTTACTGGGTGCTGCCCTATTTCGTCACCAGCGTGCTCGGCGCGGGTCCTCTCTTCCTGGGTCTGATCGAATCGGTCGCGGAAAGCGTAGCGGGTTTTTCGAAGCTCCTCTCCGGCTATCTCGCCGATCGGTGGCATCGTCGGAAGCCGATGGTGGTGGCCGGATACTTGCTCGCCAACGTCGCCAAGCCCCTGCTCGCCCTGGTTCAGAGTTGGTCTCAGGTGTTTGCCATCCGGAGCGCCGACCGCTTCGGCAAAGGCATGCGCGCTGCGCCACGCGACCTCATGATTGCCGAATCGTCGGAGCCCGGCTCACTGGGCAGCGCCTTTGGCTTTCGGCAGGCGATGGATTCCGCCGGCGCCATCGCCGGGCCTCTTCTCGCCTTGGTTCTGCTGGCGACGATCGTGGGCGACCTCCGGCACCTTTTCCTGCTCGCCGCTATTCCTGGACTTTTCAGCGTCTTCCTGGTTGCCGTGCGTGTTCGGGAAACTTCTCACGCGCCCCGGCCGCGAACCGGTTCGGGAGGGGAACCGGCCGGGGCGTCGCTCGGCCGGCGGTACTACCTGTTGCTGGCCGCCACGGCTCTCTTTGGGCTCGCCAATTCCAGCGACCTGCTGCTCATCCTGCGGGCGCAAAATCTCGGTATGCAGCCCGCGCTCGCGCCGGCGCTGGGTTTGGTCTTCAACAGCGTCTATGCTCTGGCTGCCTGGCCGGCCGGGTATCTATCCGACCGGATGTCCCGCAAGCGCGTGATTGCGCTTGGCTACTTTCTCTTTGCCCTTGTCTATTGTGGATTTGCCGTCGGGCCAGCGGTGCGGATGGTATGGGCGCTCTTTGCGCTCTACGGCTTGTACTACGCTCTGACGGAGGGGGTGGTGCGGGCGCTGGTGGCGGAGCTTGTGACGGAAGGGAACCGAGGCCGGGCTTACGGCTTGATGGGGTTTGTGAGCAGCCTATCGTTGCTTTGCGCGAGCACCCTCGCCGGCTGGCTCTGGCAACACTATGGCCCCGGCGTGCCTTTCTATTTCTCGAGCGGTGTCTCCTTTCTCGCCGTGCTTCTTATTTTGTTGATTTGAAGCGCCCACTCGCCTCTGCCAAGCCACAACAGCAACTGTGCGGCCAGCGCCCCCAAGGAATCAATTCCAACGTCACCGAACGCGCCGGTGCGCTGGGCAGCGAAGAGCTGATGGAGCTCGTCGGCCCCGGCATAGAGGCCTGAGACGAGGAGTGCGGCCAGCGACCATCGGCGGTGCCAGCCGCTGCGTCCGCGGCGAAGAGCGCGAAAAAGCAGCAGGCTGAGAATGAAATAGGCAAGGAAATGAGCCAGTTTCCGCACCACGCCATGCAGAACCTGGATCTCCTCCGGCGAGAGACCCGGGAACAAGTAGCTCGCGAACCGTATAAAGTATCCCCAGGTATGCCCGCTCGAAAACCAGTTCGAGGAAAACAGGGCTATGATTCCCGCCCAGAGTACGGCCGGCCACCAGTGGCTCCACCGGCTGCTGCCGGAAAAAGCGGAAGGGCGCTCTCGAGGGGAGGGGTTCATTCAATGCGGTAGTTGGGCGCTTCCTTGGTGATGATGACGTCGTGGACGTGGCTTTCGCGCAAGCCGGCGCTGGTGATGCGGATGAACTTCGCTTTCTCCTGCAGTTCGGCAATGGTGCAGCAACCGCAATAGCCCATGCCCGAGCGGAGCCCGCCCACGAGCTGCTCGACCAGGCCTGCCAGCGGGCCCTTGCAGGGGACGCGGCCCTCGACTCCTTCGGGGACGGTCTTGTCCCGCGGGGCAGTCTCTTGCCCATAGCGGTCGGCCGTGCCGGTGTCCATGGCGCCGATCGAACCCATGCCGCGGTAGGACTTGAAGGTGCGGCCCTGAAAGAGAATCGTTTCTCCCGGACTCTCGTCGGTCCCGGCAAAAAGGCTGCCAATCATGACGGTGGAAGCGCCGGCGGCAATGGCTTTGCTGACGTCGCCCGAATATTTGATGCCGCCGTCGGCGATGATGGGCACGCCCGTCCCCTGGGTGGCGCGGGCGGCTTCAGCAATGGCCGTCAGTTGCGGCACGCCTGCCCCGGTCACAATCCGGGTCGTGCAAATCGAGCCCGGGCCCACGCCCACCTTGAGCCCGTCTATGCCGAGGGCCGCCAGTTCCTTGGCGCCGTCGTAGGTGCCGACGTTACCGGCAATCAAGTCGACATCCGGGAATTTCTTCTTGAGGGCGCGGACAGCCTCGATCACCCGCTCGGTGTGGCCATGAGCGGTATCCAGGGCGAGGATGTCGGCCTTGGCCCTGAGCATTTCCTGGGCTCGCTCGAGAAAATCTCCGGTGGCGCCGATCGCCGCCCCTACCCGCAAGCGTCCGTGAGCGTCCTTGGTAGCGCCCGGGAACTGGATTCGCTTCTGGATGTCTTTTACGGTGATCAGCCCTTTGAGGTTGAAATCTTTGTCCACCACCAGCAACTTTTCAATGCGGTGTTGCTGGAGAATGCGCTCAGCATCTTCGAGCGTCGTGCCCACCGGCACGGTGACCAATTTCTCTTTGGTCATCACTTCGGCCACCTTGAGGTCGAGCCGCTTCTCAAAGCGCAAGTCGCGGTTGGTCAGGATGCCCACCAGCCGCGGGCCGCGGGTGACCGGGAGGCCGGAAATGCGGTAGTTCCCCATGATCTCAAGTGCTTCTTCGATCTTCGCCTCCGGGGAGATCGTTACCGGGTCCACAATCATGCCGCTTTCCGAGCGCTTGACCCGGTCCACTTCCTCGGCCTGCCTCTCCACCGGCATGCCGCGATGGATGATCCCGATCCCGCCGTGGCGGGCCAGAGCGATCGCCAATCGCGATTCCGTCACCGTGTCCATCGCCGCGCTCACGATGGGAACTCCCAGCTCAACGTTCCGGGTCAAACGAGTGGTGGTGTCCACCCCTGCGGGCAAGACGGAAGAGCGTCCGGGGAGCAAGAGCACGTCATCAAAGGTAAGCGCTTCGGGAGGCGAAACTTGCAGCATAGGTCCCTCGGTCCGACGGCGAAAGAAGATGGTTGTTCGCCCTCGGCGCGCCCGAATGCGGGCGCGTAAATTCGCTATTCTAGGGTCTGCCGCTCAAAGGGTCAAGGACGCCCTAACAGGTGCTGAACCCCTTGCTCTGTCATTCCGAGGCCACACGGTTCTTATGGGGCCGAGGAATCTGCTTTGTCGTCAGCTCCTTGCAAAGCACAAGCAGATTCCTCGCTTCGCTCGGAATGACAAGGGCACCACTTTTTCAGCACACTGCTAAGGTCCTCGAACGATGCGGCGAATACTGTTCCCGGTGGTGAAATAGATGTTTCCATCCGGGCCGGTCACAATGTCGAGCAAAGAAGCGCTCGGATCCGTAAAAATCGTCTCTGACTCCGTGATCCTTTCATTCTGGCCTTCGTCCACGACATAGCGGCGAACCTGGCCATCGTTAAACGCCACCAGAAACAGATGCCGCGACCACTGCGTGAACAGGCTACCCGTGTAAAACATGATCCCGGTCGGCGCAATCGTGGGGGTAAAACGCACGATCGGCGGAATGGACCCCTGAGCCGGGACGCCGCAAACATAATTCGGGCCCCAGCCATAATTTCCTTGAGAAACAATGCGGTTCACTTCGTCGTCGCAGGTCGGGCCATTTTCCGAAGCATACACCGTGCCGGTCGAAGGGTGGAACGTAAAGTCAAAACTGTTGCGCAGCCCCAGAGCAAAGATCGGGCTGTTCGGGTCGCCCGGAACCGTGCCGGCCGGAGTCGCCACGCCACTCGCGTCAATGTTGTACCGCAGGATCTTGCCGAGCAGGTTCGGCGTCCCATCGGGATTGGTCAGCGACTGCGAATTTGCCGGATTGCCATTTTCGCCCACCGTGAGATAGAAACGGCCATCCCTGTCAAATCCGATGTTGCCGCCGTTGTGTATCGTGGCGACTGGGATGTCGTTTAGGATCGTCAGTTGATTGATGCCGCTGTTATTTTGATCGGTGAACCGCACGACCCGGCCGACCAGCGCATGCCGGTCGGTGTAATAGACATAGACGAAGCGATTTTGGGAAAAGTTCGGATCAAAGGCCAGACCGAGCAATCCCTGTTCGCCGCTTGTACTCACCGGCAGCGTGGCGAAGGGCTGTGACAGGAGCTGGCCATTGCTTACGATCCGGATGTTCCCGGTCGTCAATTCGTTGTAGAAGAGTCGGCCGTCCGGAGCAAACGCCATGGTTACGGGGAAATCCGCGCTGGCCAGAAAGATTTCTACACGGAAGGGAACTGGCCCGGGGGGCGCCGGATTTCCGGCCACCGTTTCGCTGCAACCCGCCAGGCTCAAACCCAAGATCAGATTCAAAAACGGGAGAAGGAGGGATGGGGCGCGATTTACTTCCAAATTCGTTGCCTCCCTGGTCTTCGGGCGACCTATGGTAGTGGCGCTGGCCAACGCCGTCAATCACCCGGACGGGGACTCCCGGTGGGTATGGGTTCACCTTCAGGTGGAAACTTAGTGGCTTTCGGATGGTCTAAGCAGCCGCCCCGTGGCACTTCTTGTATTTCTTGCCCGATCCGCAGGGGCAGGGGTCATTGCGGCCGATTTTATCGCCCCGGCGGACAGGTTGGCGGGCCTCGCTTGCGGTTTCGCCGCCGGAAAAGACCAACTGCTGCGCCTGGCGGCGTTGCCGGCGTTCGATCTCCCGCGTTTGGTCTTCCTGGGTGACCGGCTGCATGAGGAACAGGTAACGAATCGTTTCGCGGTCGATGCGGTCGAGCAACTCCTCAAACAGGCCGAACGATTCTCGCTTGTACTCGACCAGCGGGTCCTTCTGCCCGTAACCGCGCAGGCCGATGCCTTCCTTCAGGTGGTCGAGGATAAGCAGGTGGTCCTTCCACTGGGTGTCCACGATCTGGAGCATGATCACCCGCTCGTGCCAACGCATCCCTTCCGGGGTGAGCAATTTTTCTTTTTCGTCGTACTTTTGCTTGAGCCGGCCGATCAGCGCCTCGACCAGCTCATCGTGATTAAGCGCGCCGGGATCGATCCGCTCCGCCTTGATGTCCATGCCGAATTGCGCCCAGATTTCGTTCCGCAGCGCCTGGGCATCCCACTTGTCCGGGTGCACCTTGGCGTTGCAGTGCGTGTCGATGATTTCAGTGGCAATATTTTCGGCAATGTTCAGGAGTTCTTCCTTCTGCTCGACGCCCTCAAGCAGCTCGCGCCGCATGCGATAGATCGTCTCGCGCTGCTTGTTCATCACGTCGTCGTACTCGAGCAGGTGTTTGCGGGACTCGAAATTCTGCGCCTCCCTTGCCTTCTGGGCGGCTTCGATGCGACGGGTGATGAGTTTCGATTCGATGGGAACACCCTCCTCCATGCCGAGCTTGTACATCAGCCCGGAGATGCGCTCCCCGCCAAAGATGCGCAGGAGATCATCCTGCAAGGAAAGGTAGAAGCGCGAGGAACCGGGATCGCCCTGGCGCCCGGCACGGCCGCGAAGCTGATTGTCAATGCGCCGCGCTTCATGCCGCTCGGTGGCCAGGATGTGGAGCCCGTTGAAGGCCACCACCTCGTCGTGCTCCTTGTCCGTTTGCGCCTTCCCTTGCTGAAAAACTTCGTTCCACTCTTCCCGCGAGACTGTCTCCGGGTCGCGCCCGGCCTTCAGGAAATGCTCCTTGGCCATGTAATCCGGGTTGCCGCCGAGCAGGATGTCAGTGCCGCGGCCGGCCATGTTCGTCGAAACCGTGATGGTGTGCTTGCGCCCGGCCTGGGCCACGATGTACGCCTCTTTTTCGTGCTGCTTGGCGTTCAAGACGTGGTGCGGGACCCCGGCTTTCTTCAGCATCTCGCTCAGCTTTTCCGACTTCTCGATGGAAATCGTTCCCACGAGCACCGGCTGGCCCTGCTGGTACTTCTCCTGGATCTCGGCAACCGCAGCAGTGAATTTCTCGCGCTCGGTGCGATAGACGATGTCCGAATACTCGTAGCGGATGAGCGGGACGTTCGTGGGGATGACGACCACATCGAGGTTATAGATCTTGGCAAACTCGGCCGCTTCGGTGTCCGCCGTGCCCGTCATGCCGGCGAGCTTCGAGTACATCCGGAAATAATTCTGAAAGGTGATCGTCGCCAGCGTCTGGTTTTCGCGCTCGATCTTGACCCCTTCTTTCGCTTCCACCGCCTGGTGCAGGCCGTCCGACCAGCGCCGCCCGGGCATCAACCGGCCGGTGAATTCGTCCACGATGACCACCTCATCCTGGGCGGATTGCTCGTTTCGTTTGACCATGTAGTCCACGTCGCGCTTAAAGAGGGTGTGGGCTTTCAAAGCCTGATAGACGTGGTGGATGGTGTCCATGTGGGCGGGGTCATAGAGGTTGCCGAGGCCGAGCACTTTTTCCACCCGGGCCACGCCCTCTTCGGTCAGGGTGCACGTTCGTAACTTCTCGTCCAGCGTATAGTCAATGTCGCGGATCAGCTTCGGGATGATCCGGTCGATGCGATAGTATTTATCGGTGGACTCCTCGGCGGGGCCGGAAATGATCAAGGGGGTGCGCGCCTCGTCAATCAGGATGGAGTCCACTTCGTCCACGATGGCGAAGTGGTGGCGGCGCTGGACACAATCGGCCAGTTCAAACTTCATGTTGTCACGCAGGTAATCGAAGCCAAACTCGTTGTTCGTTCCGTAGGTCACGTCGGCGTTATACGCTTCGCGGCGCTGGGCATCGTCGAGGTCGTGCACAATGACGCCCACCTGCAGCCCCAAAAATCTGTAAATCTTTCCCATCCATTCGGCGTCGCGGCGGGCCAGATAATCGTTTACCGTGACAATGTGCACCCCTTTGCCGGCCAGGGCGTTCAGATAGGCGGGCAGGGTCGCCACCAGCGTCTTGCCCTCGCCCGTTTTCATCTCGGCGATTTTGCCTTCGTGCAGGACAACGCCGCCGATGAGCTGCACGTCAAAGTGGCGCATGTTGAGGGTTCGCCTCCCTGCCTCCCGCACCACCGCAAACGCCGGCACGAGCAACTCCTCGATAGCTTCTTTCATCGCGGTCTTCCGCTCGGCTTCGTCCTCGATCCCTTCCAGCCGCCGCTCCAACTGCTCCTTGAAGGCGGCGGTTCTGGCGCGGAGCTGCTCGTCGGACATGCGCTGCATCTCCGGCTCGAGCGCATTGATCGCCACCATGGTCGGCCGGAGACGCTTCATCTCGCGGTCGTGCTTGGTGCCGATGATTTTGGTCAGGATCGTGTTAAAGGCGGCCATGGTTCAGGGGAGGTCGCTCGGCAAGCCTCGTTCTCTTCGCTCGAATCAATCCATTCTAGAGCCACGCTATCAGCAAGTCAACGCGACCGGTTGTTCAAGCAGCATCTTCCGCGAAAATGCAATCTGCCTCGGCTGACCTCCGCCGCGGCGGGCCTGCCTTGAACGGGGGCGATGGGTCACTGTTTTGACTTTCCGTCTAAGCTTCGTTATCATCGCGCCGAATTCCCTCCGGGGGAAACCCCTGATGCGTTTCCGTCCTTTCCTTGCGGGCTCGTGCTGTGCGCAGCCACGCTGGTCTCCGCGCAGGAGCGAGAATTTCTTGTCCAGAGAGAGCTCTTTGATGGCATTGCCGGCGAATACTCGGGTGAGGTGGCCGCCCCCGGCGGGAGTACCAGCGACGGAAGATCGAAGGCTTTGGAAGCACCTCGCTGTTTGCCATTAACATACGATGCTGGCATACCTGTGCGGTCCCATTGAATTCGCTCCCGACCAGGGCAAGCTCTGGCGCAGGAAGATCCGTCCTTTCCTCGAGGAAGAGCTGCGACATTCCGTTTATGACCCTGCCGCCGACGAAAAGAAAGACCTCACCGAGGATGAAATCGCCCACTTTCGCGAATGGAAGGAGACGGATGCGGAGCGCTACCGGCGGGCGGTGAGAAAAATCATCAACTACGATCTGGACATCATCGAAAACAAGGCCGACTATTTAATCTGTTTCTGGGACAACATGGCCGCTCAGAGCGGCGGGACAGCGGCGGAAATGACCGCCGCCTATCGCAAAGGGATTCCCGTCTATCTGGTGACGGAGGAGCCGCTCAGCCTGATCAGCGGATGGATGCTTGCCTGCGCCGATCGCATCTTCCGATCCCTCGAAGAGCTGAAAGCCTACTTCCAGGAGACCTACGGCCGCCAGGCGCGTCAGACCGCCTTGTGGAGCCGCTGATCCTTCATCTATGCACACTTATGATTTGGAACGTTAAAGTCTCGTTGAGGAGGAACTGATGACGACGCTTATTTTCCTGACGATTCTTGGTTTCGTTGTGGCTGGCCTGCTGTACGCTCGCATGCAGACGCGCCGGCGGCAGACGGGCGAGCTTGTGGTCTCAACGCGGAAGCTTCTCTTGATCCCCCTGGCGTTTTTAGTGGGCGGGGTTCTTTTCAATTCGCTGGTGGTCATCCCGGCAGGCGAGATCGGGGTGGTGCAAGTCCTGGGCGCGGTGCGGCCGTACGTTCTGCGGGAGGGCCTCCGCACGGTGAACCCGATTGCCAATGTGATTCGCATGTCGGTTCGCACCCAGGAAGTGAAAGAGGTGGCCAGCGTGCCCAGCCAGGAAGGCCTGCTCATGCACCTGGAGACTTCGCTGCTTTTCAATCTTTCGCCGGAGCAGGCGCCCCAGGTCTTCCGCAACTACGGGCTGGGCTATCGGGAGGTGGTGGTCGCCCCCACCTTGCGGTCGGTGATCCGAGGCGTCACCGCCGAGCACGATGCCAAAGCGCTCTACACGGCTGGCCGGGAAACGGTTACCGTCGAAATCCAACGGCAACTCGACAAGGTGTTTGGCCCCGCCTTCCACGCCAGTCAAGTGCTCCTGCGTGATGTCAAGCCGCCCACCTCGGTTTCCGAAGCCATCGAGCGGAAGTTGCGCGCCGAGCAGGAAGCGCAGCAGATGCAGTTTGTGCTCCAACGCGAAAAACAGGAAGCAGAACGCAAACGCATCGAGGCGGCCGGCGTGCGCGACTTTCAAGTCATCGTCTCGCAAGGGATCACGCCGCTCATGTTGCAATGGAAGGCCATCGAAGCCACGGAAAAGCTCGCTGCCAGCCCGAACACGAAGTTCATCTTGAGCGGCCGCGGCTTGCCGGTGCTGAGCACAGTGATTGAGAAATAACCACTCGCGGTGAACCACCGGTCGCCGATGGGAGTATCGGAATTCATTCCGATATGCATGTCGGGCGCTAAGCCCGACAATGCCTGCTGCCATGATTATTGCCGTCGGATCCATGCGTCGGCCCAAACTCAACGCCGTCTGGGAGGCGGCCAGCGCTTTCTGGCCGCTCATCTCCCCGGACGAGCCCTTTGAAGTCCTTGGCGTCGAAGTCTCCAGCGGCGTCGGGCACACGCCGCTGACGCGCGAGGATTTGATGAGCGGGGCCCGCTCCCGTGTCGAGCGGCTCATTCAAAAAGCGCAGGCGGAAAAGCAACCGTGGAGATTTCTGGTGGGGCTCGAAGGAGGGTTCGACGTCGTTCGGAGAGACAAGGACAGGTTGGTGTTCCTGGAAAGCTGGGCCTACGTCTCCGATGGCCAGCGCGGTTCGTTTGGCAGCGGCGGGAGCATCTTGATTCCCGAGCCCATCGCCAAAGCGGTGGTGGACGATGGTGTCGAGCTGGGCCACGTCATCGACCGGTTTGCAAGCAAAAAAGAGCTGCGCGACCACGAAGGCGCCTGGGGGATCCTCACCCTCAATCTCATTCGCCGGCAGGATTCCTTTCGCACGGCAGTGATCAACGCCTTTGCCCCTTTCTACAATGCGGGCGCCTACCGCCCGGCATCGCGGGGTGATCCGGGGCGCCGCCCCGATTGACGAATTACCCAGGACGATTAACATAGTGCCCGGAGGCAATCATGGATTTTGTCAAAGGCAACATGGGCTGGGTGGAAGTCATCTGCGGCCCCATGTTTTCCGGCAAGAGCGAGGAACTGATTCGACGCTTGCGGCGGGCCGAGATTGCCCGCCAGCGCGTGCAGATTTTCAAGCCGCTCATTGACCAGCGCTATTCCCAGGCCGAAATCGTCTCCCACAGCGACCTTCGCATTGCTTCCGATCTGGTCACCTCGGCGGTCGAAATTCTGGAGCGGGTGGACCCCAGGACCGAGGTGATCGGGATTGATGAAGGGCAGTTCCTGGGCGACGAGCTGGTGGACATATGCCAGAAGCTGGCGAACATGGGCAAGCGGGTAATTGTCGCCGGCCTCGATACCGACTTCATGGGCCGGCCCTTCGCCCCTATCCCGCACCTGCTCTCCATCGCCGAGGAGATCACGAAGTTGTTGGCGATTTGTGTCCGCTGCGGCAACCCGGCCAAGCACACCCAGCGATTGATCGGCTCGGAGGAGTTGATCGTGGTCGGCGCTCAGGACAAGTATGAAGCGCGCTGCCGGCGTTGCTTTGAGCCCCGCCCAGGCGGGCTCGCTCACGCCAGGGCCGAAAAGGACAAGGAAAGCAAGCACCCTGCCTGAGGCGGGACAAGGAGCCGCTTGCCCGGCAAGGCTCGTTGGCGGGCTGAGCCGTTTCTTTCCCGCGATCTTCGCCCGCCTCGATAGAATGGGGGCTGGTGAGGAGATGAATCTGAGTCTGACGGCATCGGCGCCGACGCGCATTGACCTGGCCGGCGGCACGCTGGACATTTGGCCGCTCTACTTGTTTCACGAGGGCGCGCTGACCGTGAACGTGGCGATTGACCGCTACGCTCATTGCTCGCTTTCGCCGCGTGCCGACGGCAAAGTTGTTTTTATTTCTCGCGATATCCGCCGGCGCGAAGAATTCGCTTCCTTTGGCGCCTTTCTCCGCGCGCGGCGCTATCGCCTCCCGCTGCCGGCGCGGCTGGTGCGTTTCTTCGACCCGCAAGGCTCGCCGGCTGCCCGGCGCGGGTCCTTCCGCGGTTTCACGCTGACCACCGATTCGCTTGCCCCGGCGGGCGCGGGCCTTGCCGGTTCGAGCGCGCTGAATATTGCCCTTTGCGCTCTGCTGAACACGCTCGCGCGCGCCCGGTACACCGCCGAGCAGCGCATCACCATCGCCCGCAACGTCGAAGCGCAGGTTATCCGCGTGCCGACGGGCGAGCAGGACTACTACCCCGCCACCTTCGGCGGCGCGCACGCGATCCATTTCGGGCCGGCCGGAACTCGTCGTGAAGCGTTGCCTCTCGATGCCGTCGAATTCGATCGTCGCTTTGTGCTTTGCTACACCGGCAGGCCGCGGCAGTCCGGCATCAACAATTGGGAGGTGATGAAGGCTCATCTCAACGGCGACCGGCGGGTGCGCAGAAATTTCGATCAGCTTGCCGAAATTGCCGGAGCAATGCGCTCGGCGCTCCTGGCTCGCAACTGGAACCTTGTGGCCGAGCTCGTGCGTAAAGAGTGGCGCTGCCGCCGCCGCAATCTCCCCGGCATCACGACCCCGCAAATCGGCCGCCTCATGAGACTGGCCCGGCAGAAAGGCGCGCTCGCGGGCAAGGTTTGCGGCGCGGGGGGCGGTGGTTGCGTTTTTTTCTTGATCGAGCCCGGCGCCCGCAGCGATGTCGAGCGGGCTCTCGCCGCGGCCGGGGCGCGTATCCTGCCCTTCGCCGTTGCCAGGGCAGGCGTCCGGGTCCATTCCGGCGGAGAGGCGATGTAAAGGGATGCCCGGCGCGTCTTTGTTTCGTATGGAGGATGGCCGGTTGCGGCCTGGCCTTCGCGCCATTCTTTTTCTGGCCCTCACACTGGTCCTCTACTACTTGACGGTCGGAGCTTTTGCTGTTTGGCCCGGAGCCCTCCCCGGCAGGAGCGCTCTCGTCTGGGTTGGGATCTGGCGAGGCGTCCAGTTAGTCATCCTGCTGATCGTCTCCCGTTTCATGGTCGTCTGGTTCGACCGCCGCAGCTTCCGCACGCTCGGGCTGTGGAACTATCCCGGCTTCGCGCGCGAACTGGCGATGGGGGCAGCGCTTGGCTCGGCGACAGTGACCGCCGGGGCGATTCTGCTGCTTGCGTCGGGCAGGCTGGTCATCGTCACCTGGACGGACAACTGGAAAGAAACCACCGTCGCTGCGGCGACTGGTTTCCTGCTGGTTGCGATAGCTGCGAGCTGGGAAGAAATTCTCTTCCGCGGCTATCCTTTTCAGCGGCTGATCGAGTCGCTGAGCCCGGTTGCGAGCGTTGCGATCTTCTCCACGTTTTTCGGGTTGATGCACAAGAGCAACCCTGATGCGACACCTCTCTCGGTGGCGAACACGGTTATCGCTGGGACTTTCTTTGCCGTGGCCTATCTCAAGACCCGGGGCCTTTGGCTGCCCCTGGGGTTCCACATTGCGTGGAATTACGTGCAGGGCTGCCTGTTTTCGCTGCCGGTGAGCGGCATCCGCATGTACCGCCCGGCCGCTATCCTCGAGTGGCGTCCGCCGGTTTGGCTATCGGGAGGTGGCTACGGCCTTGAGGGGAGCGTGGTGACAACCCTCCTGCTTGCGGCCCTCACCCTATGGCTTGTACGGACCAGG
>Ga0209109_10000202_pt1 | contig 29143 bp, 22 predicted proteins | sample Rifsed10ft2_FD_184004 | JGI IMG/M metagenome (GOLD analysis project Ga0209109, IMG submission 184004) | Soil microbial communities from Rifle, Colorado, USA - sediment 10ft 2 (version 2) | ecosystem: Environmental > Terrestrial > Deep subsurface > Rock core/Sediment | place: Rifle, Colorado... | reverse complement strand
GGCCGCGGGGTGAAACACCGCCCGGATGCATTCTAGCATCCGGGCGGGGAGGTGTCAAAGCTTTGTATGGATTCAATATGGCTGAGACAGATTCGGATAGCTGCCACAGAAGGCGGGAGGCGATCCGCCAATGGGTGGCCACATGTTCCGTCCGGCCTCACCCCCTTACCCCTTCTCCGCGGAATCTTCTCCTAAAGGCATCATGCGGAGAGGGGGATCGGGTCTTGGAGGGGCTGGCGCCCCTGGCCCCCAACCCCTCCAGAAAACCACTCCCCTCCCCTTGCCTCCGAGCGCCGTCGTCGCTTGTCGTCTTCATGCAGGGGGAGGGACCGGGGGTGGGGGAGCGAGCAGGCAAGAGGCCAGCCCCTCGGTATGGAAGGGCGAATGGACGCCTTCGGCTCAGCTGAATCTAGACCCGCGCGACCATCACGAGGGATAGCCGGCTCAGGCCGCGGGACGATTCCCCAGGACGATCTCGATCTGGAGAGACGAACCGGCGCGCAGGGTGTCGAGCGTGACACGGTCGCCCGGCTGGTGCTCCAGCACGCGATTGAGGAAGGGATGGTCTTCATCGAACGCCTGGCCGTCGATCCCGGTCAGGAGGTCTCCCGCCCGCAAGCCGGCCTCGGCCGCCGGACTCCCGGCCGTGACCTCGGACAGGTAGGCGCCATACGTGGCGGGCAAACCGTTCTGCTCGGCGACATCAGGCGTGACCCATTCCCAAAGGACGCCGAGGTACGGCCGGGGGTAGCTACCTCTGGCGATGATGGCCTCGGCCACCGTTCGCGCCCGTGCGCTCTCGATGGCGAAGCCGAGGCCTTCCGCCGCACCTTCGCCCCGACCGCTGCCGCGGACCACGAGTGTGTTGATCCCGACGATCTCACCTTCGAGGTTGACGAGCGGACCGCCGGAGTTGCCGTGGTTGATGGCGGCGTCGGTCTGGATCAGGTCCTCCATGCGGAAGCCCGGCTCGGATTCGATCGAACGCCCGATGGCGCTGACGACGCCGGCCGTGACGGTGTTGGCGAAGTCGCCCAGCGGCGATCCGATGGCGATCACCGTATCCCCCGGCGCCAGCGCCGAAGAATCTCCCCACGCGGCGAAGCTCGGCACGGGCGAGGCCACTCGCACCACGGCGATGTCGGCAAAGGCATCGCTGCCGACGAGGCTGGCCGCCGCGTGTGACCCGTCGGCGAAGATGACCTCCAGCGACGCGGCGCCGTCGACGACATGGTTGTTGGTCACGATATAGCCTTCCAGGGAAACGATCACGCCGGATCCGGAGGCCGTGGCGGCGCCGCTGCCCTGCAGGTGGTTGATCACGGTGACGACCGCCGGGCCGGCCCGATCGACGGCGCCGGCGACGGACGGATTCGCCTCGATCGACGGAAGGGATTCCTGTGGGGCCAGGCTGGGCGCGATGACGGCGGCCGGGGCCGCCGGCTGTGCCGCCAGGCTCGGCCGCAGAAGCAGATAGGCTCCGCCGACGCCGACGGCAGCGCCGAACATGGCGGCCACCGCCGCCAGGCATCCGATGCCTGTCAGCAGGCCCAGGCTGCGTGCTCGACTGCCGTTCATGATGGGCCTCCCTCGGGGGTCAACCTCTCCCGAGCCCTATCATGGTCCGGCGACGTAAGGCGAAAGTAAGACCGGGGTGAGAGGAGGCTGAGTCCCGCGCAACGGCCCCGGCGGTCAGGGAGCGACGGCCGGGTGTGGAGCCGGGAGGGTGAGGGCCGAAGGCGTCGCCGACGAGGTCTGGCCGCGCAGCAGCTCGATGGCGCGTTCGAGCTGCGGATCGAGCCCGGCTGAAACGTCGTCATCCGTAATGGGGACCTGGAAGTCGGGCAGCAGTCCGGCGTCCTCGATCGAACGGCCGTCGGGGGTGAACCAGCGCGCGATGGTCACCCGCACGGCGCCGGCCTGATCGTCGAGCGGGTGCCAGTTCTGCACCGAGCCTTTGCCGAACGACGGCTCGCCGACCAGCCAGCCGCGCCCGTGGTCCTGAACGGCGCCGGCGACGATTTCCGAGGCGGAGGCGGTGCCGCCGTCGATCAACACGACCAGTGGGATATCCAGCGCCAGGCCGTCGCCGCCGGCCGAATAGACCTCTTCGCGCGCGTCCCCGAAGCGCTCGGTCAGAATCACGCCTTCGCCGATGAACTCGGAGGCGACATCGATGGCGGACGCCAGGTAGCCCCCGCCGTTGCCGCGCAGGTCGAGGATGACCCCCACCGGTTCTTCGGCCAGGCGGGCGCGCAGCGCCGCCCGCAGATCGCCGACGGTGCCGTCGCCAAAACTCGACAGGCGGACGTAGGCGACGCCGTCGTCGAGCATCTCGCTCTCGACGCTGGGAACGGAGATCACGCCGCGCAGCACTTCCACATCGAACGCCGCCGCCACACCCTCGCGCCGGATGGTCAGGACGACGCTGGTCCCCTCCGGCCCCATCACCCGCCGGATGACGAGTTGGGCCGGCACACCAGTCATGTCCTGCCCGTCGACGGCGATCACCTGGTCGCCCGACTCCAGCCCGGCGGCCTCGGCCGGCGAACCGGCCATCGGAGCGATAATCGTCAGGTACTCCGATTCGGTATCGACCCAGGCGCCGATGCCTTCGTAGGCGCCTTCCAGCGGGATGTTCGCCTGATCGTATTCGTTCGGATCCATGAAACCCGAGTGTTCGTCCCCCAGGGCATCGATCATCCCGCGGATAGCGCCCTGCATCATCAGCGTGTCGTCGACCGGCTGATCGACGAATTCGTCGTGCATGATCTCCCACGCCTGCCAGAAGGGGCGAAAGAGCTGGGTCAAGGTCTCGGGCGAGTCGGCTGCCGCCGGGCTCGGCGGCGCGGCCGTCCACGCCGCAGGCAGGGGGGACGTCAGCCAATCGCCCAGCGCCGTTCCGGCGGCTGGATTCAGGCGCGGCAACACCAGACCTAGCGCCGCGCCACCGACGAGGAGCGTCGTACTCAGGATGAGCGCGGCTTCGATGGCCACCAGGATCTTGACGACGCGTGAGCCCATTCGACCTCTCCTGCCGATGCACGGCGTGACGCCAAAACTAACATACTACCTTAAGGAAGGGGTGAGAATTGTAGACGACGGCGCCGAGGGGGCGGCCGTCGTTCGACTCGGCCAACCCCGCCGCCAGCTCCGGCGTCTCGGCGACATCGGTGTAGCGCAGCAAGGCCATTTCGTCCAGCGGGATACAGGGGACGGCAGGAGCGCGGCCAGGCGCCCCCCGGGCTTCGACCCCGGCCCGGACCGAGGGCACACTGATGTCGGCCCGTTCCACGCGCGGGACGATCCGCTCGGCTGTGACGATGACGGTCGCCGCAATGACCGAGAGCTCGCGGTCGACCCCCCAGTGAACGAGGGCGACGGCTTGCTCGAGGGTCATCCGCTTGTCGGAGTCCATCGGCTAGGACGTCGCGCCTGCGGAAGGGCGGGGAGCCCGCGCCAGTTCGGGGACGGCGAGGAGCAGGTCAGCCGCGCGGGGGATGGCGTGGTCGATCCCGTCGAGGCGCTCCGCCGAGCCGACGAGCACCGTCCCCATCCCCAGCGCCGCCGCCGGCACCAGGTTCCGGTGTTGATCGTCGACCACCAGGCAAGCCGTGGGGTCGTCCTGGCGGCAGAGCATCAGTGCGCGGCGGTAGGCCTCAGGCTCGGGCTTGTTCATCCAGTCCAGCGCCACGATGTCGATGACCTGGCCAACCAGATCGCCGACGCCCAACAGAGAAAGCACTCGTCGAGCATGGGCGTTATCGGCATTGGTGAAAATCACCGGCGGGACGGCGAGACCTTCCAACATCCGGCGCAGTCCGGGATCGGGCGAAAGGTAATTCTCCAGCGGGACATCGTGAACGAAACTCAGATAGGCGAACGGGTCGACGCCGTGATGGCGGCGCAGGCCGTTGAGACTGGTGCCGTAGTGCTCGAAGTAGAACTGGCGCAGCGCCGGCGCCTGGCCGGGGTCGATCCCGACCACCTCGATCATGAAGCGGTTGATCCGGTCGCCGATCGCCTCCCACACGCCGCTCGTGACGGGATACAGCGTGTCGTCCAGGTCCAGCAGCAAGGTCTGAAAGCGCGCCATGGCTTACTTTCCCGTCTCGCTGCCCCAGGCGGCCTGCCAGACGGAATCCGTTCGATGGTCACTGAGATGGGACACTAGAACGGATCTTCCTTGGTCCAGACGCGGATGTTATCGTCGCTCGAGGGGGGCAAGCGGCGTCCGTAGCCGAACCACCACACCAGACTGATGACGGCGGCGGCGACGGCGGCGACTCCCAATTCGGCCCATGCCTGGCGATAGGCGGCCCAGCGCAACGCCAGCACGACGACAGTGAGGTGAATCAGGGCCACCATCCACCGCCGGCGTCCGGTATTGACGGTGCGGATCAAGGCCACCGTCAGGCCGGCGAAGACCGCCGTCAGAGTCACGACCGGCACCCAGTCCATGGCGAGGAGTATAGGGCGCAGGCAAGGCCGCGTCAACGGAGACTGCGACTCCGGTCCGCGGGAACACACAGATAGAGCATCAAGAGATCGCCTGGAGCTCCGCGAATGACCGACCGGTCTCCTCCCTCGCCCGTATCCCATGCCCCCTCTCACTCGCGTCTCGATGCCCGGCACTATAATCGCCGGGCCGCGGAGGATCTGTGCCGATCCACGTGCTTCCTCAAGAGGTCGCTTCGGCCATCGCCGCCGGCGAAATCGTCGAGCGGCCGTCGTCGGTCGTGCGTGAGCTGGTTGAGAACGCCCTCGACGCCGGCGCCTCGCGCATCGAGGTTCGCCTCGAAGGAGCCGGGCAGACTCTGATCGAAGTCGGCGACGACGGCGCCGGCATCGCCTCCGGCGAGCTGCCGCTGGCTGTGGCGCGCTATGCCACCTCCAAGCTGGAGAGCACCCAGGATCTGTTCGCCATCCGAACCCTCGGATTCCGCGGCGAGGCGCTGGCCTCGATCGGCGCCGTTTCGCGGATGGAGATCGTCAGCCGCCGGGCCGACGAAGCCGGCGGCGCCAGCCTGCGAGTGGAGGGCAGCCAGGTCGGGCGGCGGACGCGGCGGGGCGCGCCGGTGGGCACGGTGGTCAGCGTGCGCGACCTGTTCTTCAACACCCCGGCGCGCCGCAAGTTCCTCAAAGCCGAGACGACCGAACGTCGCCGCGTCCTCGAGCTGGTCGGCCGTTACGCCATCGCCTATCCGGGCGTGGCGTTCCGCGTGACCTCGGATGGGCGCACGACGTTGGAGACCACCGGGCGGGGAGATGCGCGCGAGGCGCTGGCGGCCGTCTTCGACCTGACCACGGCCCGCTCGCTCATCGAAGTCGTGGCCGCCCCCGAGGCGCCCATCGCCGTGGCCGGCTTCGTCAGTCCACCCGACATCCATCGCGGCTCGCGCCGCGATCTGACCTTCTTCGTCAACGGCCGCTGGGTGCTCGACGCGGCGCTGGGCGCCGCCGTGGTCCAGGCCTATCACGGGCTGCTGATGGTCGGCCGTTTCCCGCTGGGGTTCCTGCGAGTCGATCTCGACCCGGCCGAAGTCGACGTCAACGTGCACCCGTCGAAGGCGGAAGTGCGTTTTCGCCGGCCGGAGATCATCGTCGCCACGGTGCAGCGAGCGGTGCGGGCCACGCTGCTGGCTCAGGCGTCGTCCCCCGAAGTGGAGCTCCCCGGATCATGGATGACGGCGCCGGGAGAGCGGCCGTCGACCTTCGGCGGACTCGCCTGGGAACGACCGTCTCCCCAAGCGTTCGACGCCGAGCGCCTGCCGCGCCCGTCGGGTTCGGTCCCCTTGCTGAGGCCGGTGGGGCAGGTGGGAGCGACGTATCTCGTGGCCGAGGGCCCCGACGGGCTGTACCTGATCGACCAACACGCCGCCCACGAACGTATCCTGTTCGAGCGCCTGTCGGACGCGCGCGCCTCGGCGACTCTTCAGTCTCAGACGTTGCTGGACCTGGAACCGATCCAGCTGAGCCGCGCCGAGGCGACGCAGCTCGACACGCTGGGCGCCGCCCTGGCCCGCATCGGCCTGGTCGTCGAGCCGTTCGGCGGGGACACCGTGCGGGTGCGCGCCCTGCCGGCGCTGCTGGCGGATCTCGACCCGGCCGAGGCGATTCACACGGCTCTGGGGGACTTCGAGGAAGACGAAGCGCCGCTCGAAGGGGAAGTCGAATCCCGGCTGGCGGCCCGCGTCTGCAAGCGCGCGGCGATTCGTGCCGGTCAGGTCCTCTCCCTGGTCGAGCAGGAGGGGCTGCTGCGCCAATTGGAGGCGTGCCGCTCGCCGAGGACCTGTCCGCACGGCCGGCCAACGATGATCCACATCTCGGTCCAGGCGCTGGAGAGGCAATTCGGCCGCCGCGGGTGAGGAGGCGTGGTCAGGGGCCTGGCCGGTGGTCCGTGATCAGGTATTGGCGACTCAAGCCCGACAGCTGACGGTTGACGGCTGATGGCTGGGAGCGGAGAGCTTCTGGACTAGCGTAGCGGCCGTGTATCGGGGGAGAGGGCCGAACCTGTCGGCAGGCGGACACAGAATGTGCTCCCCTTACCGACTTCGCTCTCGACGGTCATCGTACCGTGCAGGGCATCGATGATCCGCAGGGCGATGGCCAACCCCAGCCCGGTACCGCCGATGCTGTGCCCGGGATCCGGGACACGGTAGAAGCGCTCGAAGATGTGGGGCAGGCTGTCGGGCGGAATGCCGCGGCCGGTGTCGCTGACGCAGGTGACGGCCTCGTTCCCGTCCAGGACGACCCCCACCCGGACATGACCTCCCGGCCGGTTGTACTTGATCGCATTCGTCAGCAGATTGAGGAAGACCTGCTTCAGCCGATTGCGGTCGGCCTGCACCGGCGACTGGGTCGTCTCGGCCTCGCTCTCCAGGCTGACGCCCTCGGCCTCAGCCTGCGGGCGAACGATCTCGATGCACTCCTGGACCAGGCCGCCTAGATGAACTGGCTCGCGCACCATACGGCCGCGGCCGGACTCGAGGCGGGCCAGCTCCAGGAAATCGGTGGCCATCTCGTTGAGCCGGAAGACCTCGCGGTAGACGGTATCGGCCAGGCGGCCGCGCTGGTCTTCGGGGAGTTCCTGTCGTTTCAGCAGGTGCGCCGCGGCGGTCAGCGACGCCAGCGGGGTGCGCAGCTCGTGGACCATCTCGGCCACCAAGTCGCTCTGCTGGAACAGGCGGGCGTTCTCGATGGCGATGGCCGACTGCGAAGCCAGCGCATGCAGCATCCGCTCGTCCTCTTCTACGAAGGCCCCGTGCAGCTTGTTGATGGCCTCGATCACGCCGAGGGTCTTGTCCTGCGTCCGCAGCGGCACGCACAGTACCGAGCGCGTCTCGAACTGCGTCAGCAGGTCGACCTCCCGGTAGAAGCGCGTATCGGCCAGGGCATCCTCGACCTGCAGCGATTCCCCGTGGGCGAAGACCCAGCCGGCGATGCTGTTCTCCATCGGGACGACGATGCGGTCGCTGCTGCCTCCGAAAAGCGCGCCGGTGGCGGCCTCGAAGTGCAGGTGGTGCGTGGCCGGATCGTACAGCAGCAGCGACGTCGCCTCGCATTCCGTCAGCTCCTTGGCGGCGTCGACGACATGCTGCAGCAGCGTGTCCAGGTCGAAGGTCGACGCCAGGTTGACCGACACCTCGAGCAGACGCGCGTAGCGGCGCACCAGTTGCGGGTAGTTGCGGATGGCCGATTGGTCCCGCTCGGTCTGACCGCGGCCGTCAGCCACCCAGGACCTCCGTCGCCAGGTCGGGCAGGACCCCGACCAGATCGTCGTGCAGGACGCTGTCGGCCCGCGCATCCAGGTACGTCGGCTCGCGGTTGACGATGATCAGACGGGCGCCGGCCGCCAATGCGATCTGCGGCAGCCCGGAGGCCGGCGTGACTTCGAGCGATGACCCGGCGACGAGCAGTACGTCGCAGCTCGCGCACCAGGCGCGCGCTTCTTCGAAAGGCGCCCGCGGCAGCTGCTCCCCGAATAGGATGACGTTGGGCTTCAGGACCCCGCCGCATGCCGGGCAGTGCGGCACGACTCCGTCCCGGATGAACTGGTCTAAATAGGGTCCGGCCTCGACCTCGTCGTAGCAGACGATGCACGTCGCCCGCCGGACGTTGCCGTGCACTTCCAGCACCTTGCTCGAGCCGGCCTTCTGGTGGAGTTGGTCGATGTTCTGCGTGATGACTCCCATCAGCCGGCCGGCCTGCTCCAGGCGAGCCAGCGCCTGATGCGCGGCGTTGGGGAGGGCGAGCAGGATCTGCGACGCCAGCGGTCGAAGAAAACCGAAAAAGGCCTCCGGGTCGTAGCGGAAGCTGGTCAGCGAGGCGACGACCATCGGATCGACGCGTTCCCACAGGCCGCTGCCGGCCGAGCGAAAGTCGGGGATACCGGAGGGCGTCGACAGGCCGGCCCCGGTCAGGGCCACAGCGCAGCGCGCGCTTCGCAGCAGGTCGGCGGCCCGGCCGACGGCACGGCGCACCTGCGGCGGGGAGGCGGCGGGACTCATCCCGTGGTGAGTTGCAGATGATCGATGATGTGTTCGGTCAGCTTATGCAGCTGATCGGCCACCAGACTGTCGGGGTGGCTGACGACCAACGGGCGACCGCCCTGGGCCGATTGATGCGCCTGCTCGGGAGCGGGTGAGATGATCCCGGCCAGCTCCAGGCCGAGGTCGGAGGCCACCTGGCGCCAGGGGATCTGCAGACTGGTCCGTTCGCGGTTGACGAGCGCCAGGTTGATCTTCGTCCGGGGGATGCCTTCTCGCTCGAGCTCTTCGACCAGGGTGCGCGCCAGGACGTTGGAGGGATAGATCGGCTCGGTGACGATGATCAGGCGATCGACCAGACGCAGGACCGACTTGGTGTACGGCCTCAGGCCGTCGCCCATGTCGATCGTGACGACGGTGCACATCGAGGCCAGGCTGTTGAGGATCGCCTCCATCTGGGCGACCGCCTGGTCGAGATCCCCTTCGTTCGGCTTGGACGCCCCGAGCAGCAGCCGGACTCCCGTGCGGTCGTTGACCAGTTCCGACTCGACCGAACGCAGGTGGATGTCTTTCATCGAACGATGAAGCAGATTGGAGAGGCCGATCGGGTCGCGCACGCCGAGGATCAGCCCGATCGAGGCCCGCCCCGGATTGAGCTCGGCCAGAATCACATCCTGGCCACGGCCCTGCAGCGAAACGCTGACGTTCAGCGCCACCGTCGTCGTTCCGACGCCTCCCTTGGCCCCCAGGAAAGCGATGATCTTGGCCCGGTCCACCGGCGCCGCGCGGGCCTGGACGGCCCGGGCCAGGACGGCCTTGACGTGGGCGGTGAGTTCGGCCGGGTGCGTCGGCTTGGTGAGGTAGTCGTCGACGCCGGCCTCGAAGCCGGCGACTTTGTCGTCGACCATCGTCTTGGCGGTGAACATGATGACCGGGATATGAGCGACCGACGGGTCGCTGCGCAGGCGGCGGGTGACCTCGAACCCGTCCAGGTCCGGCATCATGACGTCGAGCAGGATCAATTGGGGATTCTCGGCGCCGGCCTTGCTCAGGCCGATGGCGCCGTTGTTGGCGACGGCAATCTCGTAGCCCTGGCGCTCCAGCATCAAGCCGACGAGCTTGAGGGTGTCGATATCATCGTCGATGATGAGGATTTTTTCGGCCATCGCCGAGTCGCCTCGCCGTTGCGCCGAGGCAGTCTAGCACAAAGGCCAAGGCGCGGCAAGCCGCGACGGCTGCGGTGCTATAATCCGCCCGGCGTGGCACCCCAAAGCCGATCGGAATGACATTCGAGACCTGGGGACTCACGGACGCGTTCGGTTTCGGATTGCCGCAACGCTGGTCCGGCTTCCTGCTCCTCGCCTTCTCTCTGCTTCTCTTCCTTTGGATCCTGATCGACCATCGTCGGCGTCATGAGGCGCCGATCGCCCTCGGCTGGCCCCTGCCTGGAGGTCTGTCGTTGGCCGGGGTCGCCGCGCAGGCGGTCCTGGTGTCGTACTTCGCCGCCCCGGGGATCCTGGCGACGCCCGGGCTCCTCCCGCTGCTGCCGGTGGCTCAGGCGGCGCCCCTTCTAGGCATGGTTCCTCTGGTGTTGGCGGCCGGATGGTTCGGGGTCGCCCCGGCGGCCGTGGTCGGCCTGGCGGCCGGGCTGGTCGTCGGCGGATGGTACACCCACAGCCTGCTGACGCCGCTCCACCTTTCCCTGGTGGCGGCCCTGGCGGGCTGGCTGTTGCAGGTGCCGTATCGGGATGTGATCGGTTCGGCCGTGCGCCGCCCTCTGGTGGCGGCGCTGATCGGCGGGCTGGTCTACGGCTTGGCCCGCTGCCTCGAGCTCTTCGTCTACAGCGGTGGGTCCGTCCTGGACGGGCTCGAATTCGTAGTGGCGCAAGGCGGGGTTGTCTTCCAGGCCGCGCTGCTCGGGGCCGTGCTGGCGGGCGTCGTCGGGGAGGCGGCCCTGTTCCTGGTGCCGGCTCGCTGGAAACGGCCGGCGCGTTTGTCCTCGGCGCCCTATCTGCGGTCCCTTGGGGCGCGCATGGTGGCTTTCTTTCTTCTGGTCGGCATGGTGGCGGGGGTGGTTCTCCTCGTTGGTGATTGGGTCCTGGCGCGCACTTCGGCGCGCGAACTGGTCGAGACCCAGATGGCCCAGACGGCGGTGCAGGCGGGCGGGGGCGTGCCGTTCTTCGGTCAAAGCGGACGATCGTATTTGCAGCAAGCGGCGTCGCAGCTCGAAGCCGCGGGTGGGCCGATTCCGGTCACGCCGGGAGGCCTGCGGCGGATTCTGACGGCGGTACCGTTCTTTCAGACGACCGCCGTCTTTGACGCCTCAGGCTCGATGACGGCGGCGGCCTCATTGACGGATGAAGGGACTCCGCAGATCGGACTGGAAGTGGAGGCGGCGTTGGCGGCCGCCCTGGCCGGCGTCCCGCAAGAGGTCAGCCAGTCGTCGGACACCCATCCGCCGGCGTCCCAGACGGTGTTCCTGACGCCGGTACGTTCCTCCGACGGGGCGACGATCGTCGGCGTGCTGGCCGGCTGGACCGATCTGGCGACCAATCCGCTGCTGCAGCCGGTGGCGGCGCTGATCGGTGAATTCCCCGACGGCACGGCGATGCTGGTGGCCGAAAACGGGACGATCCTGCTGCACTCCGATCCGATGCAAGTCGGCCGCACGACGACGCTGTCCGAGGCGGTGCGCAGCGAGGCGTTCGAGGTCACGGCGCCGGACGGCACGTCGCAGTTGGCCTACGTGTACGCCATCCCGGGCCATCCATGGACGGTCGTCCTGACCGTCCCCGAAGCCGTCGTCGATCGGCTGGCGATCCCGATCGCGGCCCGGCTGTTCGCGGTAATGGCCTTTGCGGGAGCGGTGGTCGTCCTGCTGACCTACGCCGTGAGCCGCGGGCTGACTCGGCCGCTGCGGCAGATGACGCTGGCGGCGGAGTCCATCGCCCGCGGAAACCTCGATCGGCCGGTGCCCGGCATCGGCGAAGACGAAGTGGGACGCCTGGCAGCGGCGCTGGAGCGGATGCGCCGCGGCTTGAAGACGCGTCTGAACGAAATGGACTTGCTGCTGCAGGCGACGCAGCGCATGGCGGCGACGTTCAACCTGAGCGAGGTGCTGCCGCCGATCCTGGTCGGTGTGCAGGACGTGACGGAGAGCGACCTGGTGCGCGTGGCGCTGACGCCGCGCGAGGGCGAGGCCGCCGACCTGGAGACTTATCAGTCGGGCTTCGACCCCGGGGGCTGGACGACGCTGGATGCCCAGCTGCTGGCGTTGAGCCGTGAGCGCGGACGCTTCGTCCTCGAGAACCCGGGACGGGCCAAGGCCGTGCTCGACTTGCGCCTGCTGACCGAACCGCTGGAGGGCCTGCTGGCGCTGCCGATGCGCAACGAAGAGGAGTTCGTCGGGGCGCTGTGGATCGGATACCGCCGCCCCCACCTCTTCACCAACGATGAGACGAGCCTGTTGACGATTCTGGCCGGCCAGCTGGGGGTGTCGGTCGCCAACGCCCGCCTGTATCAGCGCGCCGAACAGGAGCGATCACGCCTGGGAGCGACGCTGGAAGCGACGCCGGACGCCGTGTTGCTGCTCGATCCCCGCGGAGCGATCGCGCTGGCCAATCCGGCGTCGGAGATGGTGCTGCGCGTCAGCCCGGAGCAGGCGCGCGGCAAGCCGGTGGAAGACGTCGTATCCATCCCGCGCCTGGTCGAGATGCTGCACGGGGCGGGGGCGGCCAGCGGCGAGGTCGGCCTGCCCGGCGGGCGGGTCTTGTTCGCCTCGGTGCTCGAGGTCGAAAGCGGCGGCCCGCACCGCGGCGGGCGGGTGTGCGTGCTGCGCGACATCACCCACTACAAGAAGCTGGACATGCTCAAGTCGGAGTTCGTGGCGACGGTCAGCCACGACCTGCGCACGCCGCTGACGCTGATGCGCGGTTACGGAACGATGCTGTCGATGGTCGGGACGCTCAACGATCAGCAGAAGGACTTCGCCCGCAAGATCCTTGACAGCGTCGACCAAATGGGGCGCCTGGTCGACGGCCTGCTCGACCTGGGGCGCATCGAAGCCGGCGTCGGGCTGAGCCTGGCGACGGTGCAGCCGGCGGCCATTCTGCAGGAAATCGTCCAGACGTATCGGCCGCAGGCGGCCAACAAGCAGGTGGCCCTGTCGCTCGACGTTCCGGATACGCTGGCGCCGATCGAGGCCGACGCGACGCTGCTGCGGCAGGCGGTCGCCAACCTGGTCGACAACGCCATCAAGTACACACCGCCGCAAGGGCGGGTGCGCATCAGCGCCGGGCAGAGCGACGGGATGCAGCAGTTCCGTGTCGAGGATTCGGGCGTCGGCGTCGCGCCGGCGGACCAGCCGCGCCTGTTCGAGAAGTTCTACCGGGCCCGCGGCGCCGAGACGGCGCGCGAACGCGGCTCGGGCCTGGGGCTGGCGATCGTCAAGTCGATCGCCGAGCAACACGGCGGGCGGGTGACGGTCGAGAGTCGCCTCGGTTCGGGGAGCGTCTTCACGCTCGAGGTCCCGGTCCGTCAGCTGGCGTCGGAGGCGCGGCCGGCGGCGCCGAGCGGGCCGGGGACCCAGGCGTAGCCCTGGCCTGAAGCTTCCCGAGACTTTCCCAGAAGCTCCAAGCTGCCGGGAAGATGCTTTGATCCCCGCCGGCCCTTGACAGAATCGCCCCCAGGGGTACAATACTCGTCACGTTCAGTTCCAGTCTTACGCCAGACGGCACATCAGCGCTTGAGGAATCCATCTCGGGCGCTGGTTTTACGTTGCTCGAGGCCTAGCACGTTTGTTCCACCCTTAACATAGGGAACCCCAGGGGCTATCTCGGTCGGAGGCGGTTAGCGTGGAATCCAAGGGCTTTCGGGCACTGAGGATCAGCCTGGCTTCGCCGGACACGATCATGAGTTGGTCGTACGGCGAAGTGACCAAACCCGAGACGATCAACTATCGTCGACTGCGGCCGGAAAAGGACGGCCTGTTCTGCGAGGCGATCTTCGGACCGACGAAGGACTGGCAGTGCTACTGCGGTAAGTACAAGAACATCCGCTTCAAGGGAATCACCTGCGAGAAATGCGGCGTCGAAGTGACCCGCTCGGCCGTCCGCCGAGAGCGGATGGGGCATATCACGCTGGCGGCGCCGGTGGCGCACGTCTGGTACACGCGCCGCGTCCCGTCCTACCTCGGCTTGCTGCTCGACATCTCGCGCCGCAACCTCGACCGTGTGCTGTACTTCGCCCAGTACGTCGTGACCCATGTCGACGAAGAGGCCCGGCGCAAGGCGATCAAGCGCATCGAAGAGGAAGTCGCCCGGCTGGAAAAGGAACAGGCGGACGGGCTCAATCAGCGCATCGCCGTCCTCAAGGCCGGCCGCAAGAAGCACATCGACGATCTGGAGGCCAAGGGGCGCGGCATTCGCGAGACCTTCGATGAGACCGTCGCCGCCGAAATCGACCCGGTGATCCAGGAGGGCCAACGCCTGGAGGCTTCGCTCGCCGAGAAGGTGGGCAAGCCGGCGCGTGCGCCGATCGCCTTCAAGGCCACCGAGACCGTCATCGCCGAAAAGGGCGAGGACATCACCCGCGAACATCTGACGCGGGTCCAGAAGTCGGTCAAGCTGCGGTTGGATCAGATCGAGGCCGCCCTCAAGGACCGCCGCGATCGTGGGCTGGAGGCGATCCGCCTGGAGATCGAGCAGATCAAGGCCGCGAGCGATCTGGCGATGGTGGATCTGCGCAGTACGGCGGACGAAGGCAGTTCGGAAGGGGTGCAGGAGCTTCTGGCGGAACGAGAAGAGCTGGCCGGGATTCACCCGATGATGTTCCTGGGCGAGTCGAACTATCGCGAACTCAAGGTCCGCTGGGGACAGGTCTTCCGCGCCGACATGGGGGCGGAGGCTTTCCACGAAATCCTGCGCGGGCTCGATCTGGAGGCCCTGGCCAAGGAGCTGTGGGAAGAGATCCGTCTGACGCGCAGCAAGCAGCGCCGTAAGAAGGCCACCAAACGCCTGAAGGTGGTCGAGGCCTTTCGCCGTTCCGGGAACCGGCCGGAGTGGATGGTGCTGACCGTCCTGCCGGTGATCCCGCCCGACCTGCGCCCGATGGTCCAGCTCGACGGCGGCCGTTTCGCCACGTCGGACCTGAACGACCTCTACCGCCGCGTCATCAACCGCAACAACCGCCTCAAGCGCCTGGTGGAGCTGGGGGCGCCGGACGTCATCGTGCGCAACGAAAAGCGCATGCTCCAGGAAGCCGTCGATTCGCTGATCGACAACGCGCAGCGCGGCAAGGCCCTTTCGCGGCGCGGCCGGCGCGAACTCAAGTCGCTGAGCGACATGCTCAAGGGCAAGAAGGGTCGCTTCCGGCGCAACCTGCTGGGCAAGCGCGTCGACTACTCGGGCCGTTCGGTGATCGTCATCGGCCCGCACCTCAAGCTGTTCCAGTGCGGCCTGCCCAAGACGATGGCCCTCGAGCTGTATCGGCCGTTCGTCATTTCCAAACTTGTCTCCTACAACTACGCCGCCAACGTCAAGGGCGCCAAGCGCATCATCGAGCGCGAGCGGCCGGAGGTGTGGGAAGTCCTCGAAGAAGTCATCCGCGACCGTCCGGTGCTGCTCAATCGGGCGCCGACGCTGCACCGCCTGGGCATTCAGGCCTTCGAGCCGCTCCTGGTCGAGGGCAAGGCGATCCAGCTCCATCCGCTGGTGTGCTTCGCCTTCAACGCCGACTTCGACGGCGACCAGATGTCGGTCCACCTGCCGCTGTCGAACAAGGCCGTCGAAGAAGCGCGCACGTTGATGCTCTCGGCCAAGAACCTACTCAAGCCGGCCGACGGCGAGCCGGTGGTCGCCCCCTCCAAGGACATGGTGTTGGGCGTCTACTATCTGACGATGGCCGTCGGCGGCCGCGATCACCGCGGCCAGGGCCGCGCCTTTTCTGATCTCGACGAGGTCGAGATGGCCTACGCGCTGGGGCAGGTCGAGGTCCACACCCCGATCAAGCTTCAGGTCGAAACCTGGTACGACGACGAAGGCCGGCGGATGGCCAAGCCCGGGGTGCGGGTCATCGACACGACCGTCGGCCGGGCGCTCTTCAACAGCGTCCTCCCGCCCGAGATGCATTTCGTCAACCGCGTGCTGGACAAGGGCGGGATGCAGGAGCTGGTGGGAGAGGTCTATCACCTGCTGCGGGAAGAAGGCACGCCGACGGTCGTCGACGCCATCAAGGACATCGGTTTCGCCTACGCCACCCGATCGGGGACGACGATCGCCGTCTCCGACATCGCCGTCCCCCCCGAGAAGGAAGGGATCATCGCTCGCACGCTCGAGGAAGCCGAGATCGTGCGGCGTGACTATCTGCGCGGGCTGCTGACCGAGCAGGAGCAGACCGAACGCGTCATCGACTTGTGGCAGAAGACGACGGCCGAAGTGGCGGCGGCGGTGCGGCGCGGCATGGACCCGGCCGGCAGCCTGAGCACGATGGCCATTTCCGGCGCCACCAAGGGCGGGTTCGGCCCGATCTCGCAGCTGGCCGGGATGCGCGGCCTGATGGCCGATCCGGCCGGGCGCATCATCCCCCTGCCGATCCGCTCGAACTTCCGCGACGGCTTGAGCACGCTGGAGTACTTCATTTCGACTCACGGCGCCCGCAAGGGCCTGACCGATACGGCGCTGCGAACGGCCGACGCCGGCTACCTGACGCGCCGGCTGGTGGACGTGGCGCAGGACCTGATCATCAGCTCGCCCGACTGTGGGACGGACCAGGGGATCACGGTCCGCCGCGCCGACGACGTCGCCGGCCAGGATTTCAGCGCCCGCATCGTCAGCCGGATCCTGGCGGAGCGGGCCGTCCATCCTCAGACCGGGGAAGTGATGCTCGAGCGCGGCGGGTTGATCACCCCCGAGCTCTCCGAATCGCTTGCGGCCTCCGGGATCGAAGCGATCTTCGCCCGCTCGCCGCTGACCTGCGAACTGCCCTTCGGCATGTGCGTCGCCTGCTACGGGATGGACCTGGGGCGGGGCGAGATGGTGGAGCAGGGGGCGACCGTCGGCATCGTCGCCGCCCAATCCATCGGTGAGCCGGGCACGCAGCTCACGCTGCGCACCTTCCATACCGGCGGCGTCGCCGCCGGCGGCGACATCACCACCGGCCTGCCGCGCGTCGAGGAACTGTTCGAAGCGCGCAAGAAACCCAAGGGCGAGGCGATCACGGCCGAGATCGCCGGAACGGTCAAGATCATCCACGGCGTCCACGCCGAGGGCCAACGCGTCGTGCAGGTCATGAACAGCGAGCTGATCCAGGACGAGTACAACGTCCCGGGCAACTGGTCGCTGCGAGTCGAGGACGGCGGCGAGGTCAAAGCCGCCGACGTCCTCGCCACGCGCGGCGAGGCCCAGATCTCGGCCACACACGCCGGCCGCGTCCGTATCGAGGACCGCAAGGTCATCGTCGCCTACGACCAAATCGACGAGGCGGTCTATGATGTGGCGCCCAGCAGCCGCATCCTGGTCAGGGACGGCGAGAAGGTCGTCGCCGGGCAGCAGATCACCGAAGGCTCGCTGAACCCGCACCGCATCCTGCGCATCAGCGGCCGCGAAGCGTGCGAGCTGTACCTGCTGACGGAGGTCCAGAAGGTCTACCGTTCGCAGGGCCAGAACATCAACGACAAGCACTTCGAGGTCATCATCCGCAAGATGCTCTCGAAGGTCCAGATCACCCATCCCGGCGACACCGACATGCTGCCGGGCGACCTGATCGAGCGGCTGTTCCTCAAGGCGATCAACGAGCGCTTGTTGAGCCAGGGCAAGCAGCCGGCGCGGGCCGTCCCAGTGCTGCTCGGGGTCACCAAGGCCTCGCTCAGCACCGAGTCCTTCCTTTCGGCGTCGTCGTTCCAGCACACGATCAAGGTGTTGGCCGGCGCGGCGATCGAAGGCAAGGTCGATTACCTGCGCGGCCTGAAGGAAAATGTGATCATCGGCAAGCTGATCCCGGCCGGCACGGCCTTTCCCGGCGAGCAGGCGATGCTGCATGACGAACGGCTGGTGGTGGCGCCGGTCCCCGGCGAAGTCACCGGCGAGGAGCCGGTGGCCGTCGCTACGGAGTAGACGTGGGCTCAGGGTGGATGGATCTGTTGACCCCACCCCCTGGCCCCCTCCCCGTAGCCGCGTAAGAGCCCTAATGCGGTGGAAGACGGGGAGGGGGAGGTCATTTGAGGAGGGACGGGGCCCGCAGGCCCCCGTCCCTCCTCAAGGAAACCTCCGTCCCCCTGCAATGTTCGTTCTCAACCTGCGCAACCTCATGCAGGGGGAGGGCAGCGTGGGGGTGAGAAACCAGGCGGTGAGCCGAGATCGTGGATTGACGGCGCAGGCGCGGGCGATTAGAATGAGAGTTCGCTCGCCCCGCTGATGACCGCGGGGCGGGTCGATGTAGACCCCCTTCCCCTGCTTCCGGCGCCCGGTGCGCGGGAGCGCAGGCGAAGCGAAGTGGGAGGACACGAAGGATGCGTTACGCCATCGTCGCCTCGGGCGGCAAGCAGTACATCGCCCGGGAAGGGCAGAGCCTCGAAGTCGATCGGCTGGACCGGACGACCGGCCAGACCATCGAGTTTTCCGACGTGCTGCTGGCAGCCGACGGCGACCAGGTGATGGTCGGCGCGCCGTCCGTCAGCGGCGCCCGGGTGGTGGGCACGGTTCAAGGCGAGGTACGCGGCGAGAAGATCATCGTCTTCCGCTACCAGCCGAAGAAGCGGCGCCGGCGCAAGCTGGGGCACCGCCAGACCTACACCCGTGTGCGCATCGACCAGATCGACGTCCCCGGGCTCGAGCGCCGACAGGCGGCTGAGCCGGCGGCGAAACCGGCCGCCAAGAAGGCCGCCGCCGGGCCGCGCAAGTCGAAGGCGGCCCCGTCCAAGCCCGCTCCCCGCAAACCGGCCGCCGCCAAACCGGCGCCGAGCAAGCCCGCGGCGAGCAAGCCTGCCGCGAGCAGGCCGGCAGCGGGCAAGCCCGCGGCGAGGAAGCCGGCGGTGAGTAAGCCCAGCAAGAAGAAAGGGTAAGCGGAGATGGCTCACAAGAAAGGCGGCGGTTCCAGCCGCAACGGACGCGACAGCCAATCGCAGCGCCTGGGCGTCAAGCGCTTCGGCGGCGAGCAGGTGCGGTCGGGCACGATCCTGGTGCGCCAGCGCGGCACGCGCATCCATCCCGGTACCAACGTCGATCGGGGCAGCGACGACACCTTGTTCGCCACTATCGACGGAGTGGTTCTCTATGATTTTGGCCGCGGCGGTCGTCGCCGCGTGAGCGTTCTGCCGAAGCCGTAAAGGCGCCGCGGCCGGCGCGCCGACTGAGTCCGGTCACGGGATGGCAATCGCTCTCCGCCCCCTTCCGGGCGCACCCAGGGTGCGCCGAAGAGGGGAGGGCGCCTCCCGGACGGATCAGCGGTCTGCGGCCCGTGGCTCACCTCTCGGGGAGGTCGGTTCGATGCGAGTCGGGATCCATCCCAAGTACTTTCCGAATGCCACCGTCACCTGTGCCTGTGGCAACACCTGGCATACCGGATCGACGGTCGAAGTGATTCATACCGATGTGTGCTCGAACTGCCATCCGTTCTACACCGGCGAGCAGCGCATCGTCGATACGGAAGGGCAGGTCGATCGCTTCTATAAGAAGCTCCAGGCGCGCCAGGAGTACCTGGCGGACCAGGAAGCCCGCGAGACCTCCCGCACCTCGCCGGATCTGCCCGTCGCCGAGTTGGAGCTGGGCAAGCGGGCGGAAGACGCCCTCGCTCGCGCCGGCATCACGCAGGTCGGCCAGGCGCTGGAGCGGTTGGCCGTGGGCGACAGCGCCCTCTTGGCGGTCGAAGGTTTTGGCCAGAAGAGTCTGGTCGATCTGAAGCGTCGTCTGCGGCAGCGGGGATTCGAGCTTCCCGAGCCGGCCGAACCGGCGACCGAAGCCGCCGAGGCCGCCGGCTGAGCGCGCTCTTCCCTCACCCCTCCAACCGTGTCTCGCAACCTCGGCGGTCGCGAGAGAGGGCTCAGGGGCGAGGGTCCTTGGTGTACACTGGGGCAGGTGCTGCGGCACCTGCCCCGTTTCATTTCGAATCCTACGTGAGGAGCCGGCATGGGTCATACCGCGCCCGGTGTCGAAGTCATTACCGGCTCGATGTTCAGTGGCAAGACCGATGAACTCATCCGCCGTTTGCGCCGGGCGCGCATCGCCCGCCAGGACGTGCAAGTCTTCAAGCCGAGCCTGGACGTCCGCTACGCCGCCGGCAAGGTGACCTCCCACGCCGGCACGGAGTTCGAGGCCACGCCGGTCGAGCGGGCGGCGATGATCGGGGCGCTGCTTCGCCCAACGGTGACGGTGGTGGCCGTCGACGAGGCGCAGTTCTTCGACGACGATCTGATCGCCGTCGTCCAGGACCTGGCCCGCGGCGGGCGGCGCGTGCTCATCGCCGGCCTCGACACCGATTTCCGCGGCGAGCCCTTCGGCCCGATGCCGCACCTGATGGCCCTGGCGGAACTAGTCGACAAATTGCACGCCATCTGCATGATTTGCGGCGAAGCGGCGGCACGCACGCAGCGTCTGATCAACGGCCGTCCGGCGCGCTATGACGACCCCATCGTCGTCGTCGGCGCCAGCGAGCTGTACGAAGCCCGCTGCCGCCAACACCACGAAGTCCCCAAGGATTGAGCCATGCAGGATTACCGTGACTTCCTGGCCGAGATTCTGATCACCGAGGAGCAGCTGCGCCGCCGCGTGGCCGAGCTCGGGGAGGAGATCAGCCGCGACTATCGCGACCTCGACCCCCATCTGATCTGCATCCTGCGCGGCGGAGTGATGTTCCTGGTCGACCTGATGCGGGCGCTCTCGGTCCCCCATACCGTCGACTTCATGGCGGTGGCCTCCTACGGCGCCGGCGCCCGCGACTCGAGCGGCCAGGTGCGCATCACGCTCGACCTGACGACGACCATCGAGGGCCGCCACGTCCTGTTGGTCGAAGACATCATCGACAGCGGCCGGACGATCGCCTCCGTCCTCGAATTCCTGACGACCCGCCGCCCGCAGTCGTTGAAGGTCTGCGCCTTGCTGGACAAGGCCGAGCGGCGCGAAGCCGTCGTGCCGATCCACTACCGCGGCTTCTCCATCCCCGACCGCTTCGTCTTCGGCTACGGCCTCGACCTGGACGAGTACTACCGCAATCTGCCCTTCGTGGGCGTCGCCCATCCCGACAAGATCCTGCAGCACGGCTGATCCGCCGGGGCGACCATGGCGGCTATCGGCCTCCCTCCCGCGGTGCAACGCCTGCTGCCGGCCCTCGGCTCCGACCCGGTGTGGCTGGTCGGCGGGGCGGTGCGCGATCTCCTGCTCGGCCGCGCCACGGCCGATTTCGATTTCGCCGTCCAGGGCGACGGCCTGGCCTTGGGACGGCGGTTGGCCAATGCGCTGGGGGCGGACTACTACGACCTGGATGCCTCACGCAGCACCGGCCGGCTGCTGCTGACCACCGGCGAAGCGCAGAAGACGACATTCGATTTCGCCACCCTACGCGGCGGAGGGATCGCGCAGGACCTGGCGCTGCGCGACTTCACCGTCAACGCCATGGCGATCGCGCTCGACCCTTCCGGGGCTGTCGGGGCGCTGATCGACCCGTTGCAGGGCTCGCAGGACCTGCGTCAGAAGCTGCTCAAGCCATGCTCCGCCGAGTCCGTCGACAATGATCCCATCCGGGCCGTTCGCGCCGTCCGGCTGGCGGTCGACCTTGGTCTCCGGCTGGATCCCGAGACGACAGCGCAGATCCGCCGCGCCCGGCCGACGCTGGGCCGAGTCTCCCCGGAACGACTGCGGGACGAGTTCTTCCGCCTGCTCGACGGGCAAGGGCCGGGCGCCGCGTTGCGCCTCCTGGAGCACCTCGGACTGATCGACGAAATCCTCCCGGAGCTCGAAGCTGTGCGCGGCCTGGCCCAACCGGCGCCGCACGCCTTCGATGTCTTCGAGCACAGCCTGGCGACGGTGGACCATCTGGCGAAGCTGGCGGCGCTGCTCTCCGGCCGGTCTGGGAAACCCGAAGCGGGGCACCTGGCCGAGGCCTCGGCCCTCGTCCGCCTGGGACCCTATCAGACGCGCCTGGCCGCCTACCTGGATTTCTCACCCAGCTATGGCCGCCCGCGCCGGAGCCTCCTGCTGTGGACGGCCCTGCTTCACGACTGCGGCAAGGCCAGGAGCCAGGCGGTGGACGACGAAGGCCGCATCCGCTTCTTTGGGCACGAGACGGTGGGGAGCCGAATCGCCGTCGAGGCGAGCCGCCGGCTTCGACTGAGCCTGGTGGAGCTGGCGGAGGTCGAAACAACCGTCCTCCATCACATGCGGCCGGAGTGGCTGGAGGCGGAAGGGGAGCCGACGCGCCGTGCCGTCTACCGGTTCTTCCGGGCAGCGGAGACGACCGGTCCGTCGGTGACATTGCTGTCCGTGGCCGACCTTCAGGCGCGTTACGTTCCGCCCGTGCCGGCGCCAGAGTGGGATCGGCGGGTGGCGCTGGCCGGCCGGCTGTTGCAGGCCTGGTTTGAAGAGCGCAACGCCGTCGTCTTCCCGGAGCCGCTGCTGACCGGCGATGACATCATGCGCCTGGGCGGTCTCCGCCCCGGGCCGGAGGTGGGACGGGTGATCGAGGCGCTGCGAGAAGCCCAGGCGGCCGGGGAGGTATCCACACGAGATGAGGCCGAGGCGTTCGTTCGGACTTTCATCGAGCCGGGGACCCGAGGATAGGCGTCCTGAGCGTAGTCCATCGCGAGGCTCGGGATCCTATCGAAGGACGCCAGACGATCCAGAAGGACGGCGCGCTTCGATATCAACCCGAGCGGAGCGAGGGACGCGCTCAGCGCGCCTGGGGAGAGCCTACGGGTAGATTTCCACCAATGCCGGCTGGTAGAAACAGCGGCAGCCCTGCGCGTGAGAACATCCGGGCACAGGCAGCGGGGGAACACGATCCTTGGTGAACTCGCCTTCGGCCAGACGGCAGGCCGGGCAGGCATCGTCGGAGACGATCAGGCGCACACGGCTGACGCGCTCGTTCGCCAGGAGTTGGCGAAGCGCGACGGCGGTGGCCGAATGGACGGCCAACCCAGCCCCGCACTGAATGCAGGTGTCGGCCGTATCCGGGGATTGAGCCCGGCAGATCGTACAGCTGCGCAATTCAGCCTCCTCTCAACCGCCGGCCGATTGTAGCGTCGTCCCGAGGGGGGGTCAACCTTGAGTGGTGCGACGGGAGGCAGGTCGGGCCGAGGTGCCGGGTGATGCTGGAGAGCTGGTGGGAGTCCGCGGCTTCCTGGGCCGTCGAGGTCGAGAGTTTGAAGCGCCTCCGGCCGATCGCTCACTGCTATTCTGAGTATCATTCCTGGGCCGCCCCATGAGCAAACCCCGCACGATCCTCCACGTGGACCTGGATGCCTTCTTCTGCGCTGTCGAAGAGCTCGACGATGCCGCTCTGCGAGGCACGCCCTTCGTCGTCGCCGGCGACCCGCGCGGGCGAGGCGTCGTCGCCTCGGCTTCCTATGCCGCGCGGTCCTTCGGCGTCCGCTCGGCCATGCCCACCGGCCGGGCCCTGCGCCTGTGCCCCGGCCTGCGCGTCGTGCGGCCGCGGCATGCGCTTTACGCCCGCACCTCCGAGCGGGTGCTGGCCCTGCTGCGCGACTCGGCCCCGGCCGTCGAACCGATCTCGATCGACGAGGCCTTCCTCGACGTGAGCGACGATCCCCGGCCGGGGGCGGCGGTGGCGGAATCGTTGCGGGGCGCCATCGCCGACGAGTTCTCCTTGCCGACCTCCTGGGGTGTGGCGGCCAATATGCTGGTGGCCAAGATCGCCACCGAGGTCGGAAAGCCGGGCGGATTGATCGTTGTGCCTCCCGGCGACGAGGCGCGCTTCCTGGCCCCGCTCCCGGTGCAGGCGCTGTGGGGGATCGGCCCCAAGGCGCGCGAGCGCCTGGAGGGATTCGACATCCGCACGGTCGGAGACCTGGCGGCCAAGAACCCGGTGTGGATGGAGGAGCAGTTCGGTTCGTTTGGCATCGAACTTGCAGCACGCGCCCGTGGAGAAGACGACCGGCCGGTCGAAGAGAGCCGGGAGGCGCGTTCCATGTCGAGCGAAACGACCTTCGCCAGGGATGTCACCGACGGGGCTGCTTTGCGGCGGACGCTGCAGGAGCTTTCCGATTCGGTCGGTGCGCGCCTGCGGGAGGCCGGCCTGGCCGGCACGACCATCCGTCTGAAGCTCCGTTGGACCGATTTCACCACCATCTCCCGGCAGTCGGCGCTCGATCAGCCCACCGACCAGGATGGCGAGATCTACCGGGTGGCCGCAGGTCTGCTGGAGCGGGCCTGGAAGGCGGGGCGGCCGGTCCGCCTGATCGGCGTCGCCGTCGCTCAGCTCGGACCGAAGCTGCGCCAGCTGGCCTTGTTCGACCGAACGTGGCAGGCCGACGAGAAATTGCTGGCGGCGATCGACTCGATCCGGAGTCGCTACGGGGCGGATGCCCTGCGCCGGGGCCGGACCGACCGGCGCCGGCCGGAGTAGAGGAGAGGGATCATGCCGCTCAAAGGCAAGGGCTACTTCATGTGGCAGGTCCCCAAGTGTGACGGGGGCGACCCGGCTCGCATCGCCGCTCGATCGCGGGCGGCCGGCCTTTCGCACGTGATGATCAAGATCGCCGACGGTTCGAACTGGGCCTACAACTACGATGCCACGCGCAAGATCGAGTACATCCCGCCGGTGGCGGCGGCGCTGCGCGGCGTCGGGATCCAGGTCTGGGGCTGGCACTACGTGCGCGGCGACGATCCGGTCGGGGAAGCGCGCCTGGCGATTCAGCGGATGCGCTCGCTGGGCCTGGACGGCTACATCATCGACGCCGAGAAGGAATACAAGCAGGCCGGCAAGAAAGTGGCGGCCCAGCGATTCATGCAGGAACTGCGCGCCGGACTGCCGAATACGACCATCGGCTTGAGCTCATACCGCTACCCGCAGATCCACCATCAGCTTCCCTTCAGCCAGTTCCTCGAGCGCTGTGACTTCTCGATGCCGCAGGTGTATTTCGAATTTGCCCACGACGTGGAGCAGCAGCTCGAGCGCAGCGTCGCCCAGTACCAGGCGCTGCAGCCGGCCCGCCCGATCGTCGTCACCGGACCGACCTACAACCACAATGCCTGGCGGCCGAGCAGCGACGAAGTCGTCCGCTTCCTGACCCGGGCTCGGCAAATGGGTCTGGCCGCCGCCAATTTCTGGGCGTACGACTTCGCCACGCGCTCGACGATGCTCGACCTGTGGGACGCGGTCGCCGCGTTCGAATGGCCCGGCGAGGGTCAGCTGGCCGATATGCCGGAGCGGCTCGTCGGCCGGTTGAACCAGAAGGATGCCTCGCTTGTCGCCGGGCTGTACCAGGAGAACGCCGCGCATGTGACCGGCGAGCGCACCGTCATCGGGCGGGACGCGGTCCGGCAGTGGTACGAGAGTCTCTTCCAGACCCTTCTGCCCAATGCCCAATACCAGGTCACCGGCAAGAGCGGCAGCGGCACCACGCGGCAGTTTACCTGGACCGCCCGCAGCGATCGGGGAGTCGTGGTCGACGGCAGCGATACCCTCGGCTTGGACGGCGGGCGGATCCGCTACCACTTCACCTCCTTCCATCTCAGCTGACCGCCGGCGGCGGCCGGCACACCGCGGTAGACTCAAGCCGGCGCTGTTGCCATTGCGATGACCATCGATCAGACGGTCTCCTGGTTGGCTTGGACCCTGGTGCTCACCGGCCTGGTGCTGGGAGTCGTCGCCGTCCGGCGTGTGTTCCAGACCGGGCGCCTGCGCTACTACCTGCTGCGCCGCGAGCAGGCTGCCGGGGCCTGGCGGCTGCTGCTGGTGGCGGCGGCGGTGATCCTGGCTTCGATCGTCGTCTTTGCCTTCGGGCGCCCGGCGGCCTATGTGGTCTTCCCTCCGACGCCGTCGGTCACGCCGACGCGAACGACGACCTCGACCCCCACGATCACGCAATCCCCGACGATCACCGTCACGCCCAGTATCTCGGTGACGCCGTCCGTGACTCCCACGGCGACGGTCTCGGTCACCCCGATGCTGCCCGAGTCCCTGCTCCTGCTCTACCAGGACGACATCACGCCCCAGCCGGATGCGATCCTCAGCCCGATCCTGGTGGCCACCAGCCTGACGGGCTTCAACATCCCGATCGACCCGGCCGAAGCTTTCGACAATCCCGTCGGCCGGTTGTACGGGGCGTTCAGCTACGATCACATGAGCGACGGCGTACGCTGGGTCGCCTTCTGGTATCGCGACGGCGAGGTGATTTGCTTCGAATCCAATCCCTGGGACGGAGGCACCGGCGGCTATGGCTATACCGATTGCCTTCCTGAAGGGGGCTGGCCCGAAGGAGAGTACGAGATCCAAATCTTCATCGGGACGCAGTGGCAAGTCTCGACGCGGTTCCAGATTCGCGGATCGCCACCCACGGCTACCGTGTCTCCTTCGCCCACACCCTAGATCTTCGGGCCTCCCTGAGCCCGACTCCGGTCGGCATGACGGTCCGTGGTTCGAGGGGGGACGTATCCGTCCGCCAGAAGCAGAGGACCACCTTTCCATCCGGCGGTTCATTGGCAGACCTTAAGAATGCATGTATAATTCTCGATAAGGCAGCCGGAGATCGCATGGGGCTGCCGTTGTGTCCCTGGGCCCAGCTGGATGACATCTTCGACAATCCTCCTGATCGAAAGTGGACGCGCCAGCGCACCGTCGCTGGCGCCTGTTCTGGAGAAGAAGGGTTATCGAGTTCACGTGCAGCACCGCATCGATGGGGCGGTCAGCCATGCCCAGAAGGACGAACCCGATCTGGTCGTGCTGGATGCGGCCTCGATGCAGGCCAGCGGGGCGCGCATGTGCCGGGCGCTGCGATCCGGATTGAACGGCGTCCCGATCCTGCTCGTCTCTCCGAAGGGGACCGACCCCGATACCATTCATGGAGCGAGCGTCGTCCTCGTCCAACCGTTCACCCCCCGCAAGTTGATCAACCGTGTGACGCGCCTGCTTCCCGGCGATACGCGTTACACGCTCGAGATCGGTCCGATCCGGCTCAATCTCGCCCAGCGGACGGTGCGTTGTCTGGGACGCGAGTCGCGGTTGACGCCGAAAGAGGCCCGCCTGCTGGAGGTCTTCCTGCAGAATCCAGGCAAACTCCTGACGCGTGCCTCGTTGATCCGGCAGGTCTGGCACACGGATTACACCGGCGATACGCGGACGCTCGATGTGCACATGAGCTGGTTGCGGCGCGCCCTGGAGCCGGACCCGAATGAACCCCGCTTCCTGAAGACCATTCGAGGCATGGGCTATCGCCTGGACCTGCCGGGCTGACACGCCGGCAGGCGGGCCGGGGAAGGACCAGGCGCACCCGTGGGTGCGCCTTCGATTCATATCCCGCTTGTGTGGCTCAGGTCAGCGGCGACGGCGCAACGCGCGGCTCGTCGATCTGGATGGAGGCACGCGCACGCCAAGGTGCGCGGTGTAAATTCTCCCGCCAAGGTCGGCGGCGCGCAGGCCGATCTGGTGGAGGCCCGGGCGCGCCACGCGGCGGCTGAGGGAGGGCAGGGGGGCGTCGGCGCGCCAGGGCCGCGCCGCGCGGCCGAGGCTGTTGAAGGTCTTCCCGTCATAGTCCCAGTCGACCTCGAGCCATAGAAATCGTTTGCGGCCCCCGGCGCGGACGGTCAGCTGCGAGTCCTTCACCGAAGCATGCACGAAGGGTTCCAGCGGCCTCGTCTCGGCCGGGCCGTCCGAGATCCACTCGAGACTCTCACCGGGGCATTCGAGCATCAGACGGCGGTAAGCCGTGGCGCACGCCAGCGCGGCGCTGTCGCAACCGATCCAGCGTCTGCCATGCCGCGCCGCGGCCAGCAGGGTCGTCCCGGACCCGCAGAAGAAGTCGGCTACAAGATCGCCCGGCTTGCTTGAGGCCAGGACGATGCGCTCCAGCAGGGCGATCGGTTTCTGGGTCGGGTACCCGGTGCGCTCCTTGTGCAGACGGGCGACAACCGGGAAGAACCACCAGTCCTCCGGAACTTTGCCGCGCTTCAGGTTGGGAATCTTCCCGAATCCCGCTTTCGGCGAACTGGCAAAGGCCTTGATCGTCGAAGGGTCGTACGGCACGCGGACTGCGTCGGCGTTGAACGTGTACCGGGTCGACTTCGTATAGGCGAGAAGGGTGTCGTGCTTGCGGGAGAAGGCGGTCCGAATCGGGGACGGCCCGTGGTAGGCCCAGACGATCTCGTTGAGCAGCCGATCCTGTCCGAAGATCTCGTCCAACAGGACCCGGAGATACGCGGCGTTGTGCCAGTCGAGATGGACGTACAAGGTTCCGCTGGCGGCCAACAGTCGGTGGATCAGGACCAGGCGCGGGCTCAACATGTCGAGGTAGGCTGCCCGGTCCGGCCAGCGGTCGTCGTAGCCGGCCTCCGTCGCCCAACTCTCCGGCCGACGCGAGTCCTCTCGCGCGCCGACGCGCGCGGTGTAGCTCCTTCCCGAATGAAAGGGCGGATCGATGTAGATCAGATCGATCCGCCCTTCGAGTTCTTTGAGGAGCGCCGTCATGACGGCTAGATTGTCGCCGTGGATCAACCGCCCAACTGCGGAGCCGCCAGCTGCCGGGGGGACGCGGACCTGGCGAACCAGTCGAGCCGGCCGGGTCGCAGCTGGCGCAGCGGCCTCCCAGGCGAGGCGGACCGGCCGGGCTCGCCGTTGCGCCATGTCCTGGCGGGCTACTTGGCGCCCAACCGCTCGGCCAGGACTTCCTTCAGCGTGGGCTGGCCGATCTCCTGGAGCTCGTAGCGGATGCGCTGGGACGGCTTGTTCAGATCGAGCAGGCGGCCCAGGTCGATCGGTGTGCCGATCAGCACCAGGTCGGCCTGGGCGTTGTTGATCGTCTGCTCGAGCTCGCGCACCTGCGCCTCGCCGTAGCCCATCGCCGGCAACACGCTGCCGGTGGTCGGGTACTTGGCGTAGGTCTGGGCGATGCTGCCGACGGCATAGGGCCTCGGGTCGACGATCTCGGCCGCGCCGAAGCGGCGGGCGGCGACCCAGCCGGCGCCGTAGGCCATCTCGCCGTGGGTCAGGGTCGGCCCGTCTTCCACGACGAGGACGCGCTTGCCGCGGATGGCGGCAGCGTCGTCGACGAAGATCGGCGAGGCGGCTTCGATGACGGTGGCCGTCGGGTTGAGTTGAGCCACGTTGCTGCGGACTTCCAAGACGCCTTCGGCGCTGGCGGTGTCGACCTTGTTGATCACGATGACGTCGGCCATCCGGACGTTGGCCTCGCCCGGGTGGTAGGCGATCTCATGTCCAGGCCGGTGCGGGTCGACGACGACGATGTGCAGGTCGCTGCGGTAGAAGGGGAGGTCGTTGTTCCCCCCGTCCCACAGAATGACGTCGACTTCTTTCTCGGCCAACCGCAGGATCTTCTCGTAGTCGACTCCGGCGAAGACCAGGAGGCCGGCCGCCAAATGGGGTTCGTACTCTTCCCGCTCCTCGATGGTGCAGTCGGCGGCTTCCAGGTCGTCATAGCTGGCGAAGCGCTGCGCCGCCTGGCGCGCCACGTTGCCGTAAGGCATCGGGTGGCG
>Ga0209109_10000199_pt1 | contig 29331 bp, 33 predicted proteins | sample Rifsed10ft2_FD_184004 | JGI IMG/M metagenome (GOLD analysis project Ga0209109, IMG submission 184004) | Soil microbial communities from Rifle, Colorado, USA - sediment 10ft 2 (version 2) | ecosystem: Environmental > Terrestrial > Deep subsurface > Rock core/Sediment | place: Rifle, Colorado... | reverse complement strand
GGTTTTTTTCTTTTTGAGATTGATTTTATTATTTGTGTTGAAATAGAGTGATCTCCACCAATTAATAGCGGAATTTTTGATTTTGAGAGAATTTTATCATAAACCTCGCCAATTTGGTCTCTTGTTATGTTCCCATAATCGTATACATTATGTTTAAAACCAGAATAAGGTAGACCAAGTGATTTTTTCCCCTTTCTTGTGTAAGTGTCTCGCAAATTTGAAATTCGTCTAATCCAGTCTGGTGCCTCTGAAGTTCCTTTTCTCAAAGCATGTGATTGTGATTCGTCTGGTATGCCGATTATAACAATATCGGCTTCATCAAAATTGTCGGTATTTGCCCAACAGATCCTCTGTTCCATAGATATAGTTTAAAGTCAATCTACTAATTAATTGCTAGAAGAGTTTGCAGTAATAATTTTAAATTCGTAAGCCTACACGTGACTTTAATTGGTTTGCTTGTAAATTTTGATTTCCTACCTAAACCTTTATTGAACGGAAAATAACGGTGCGAGTATGCAATTCAAAGGAATACAGAAGCAGATTCAAAATATAACTCATAAATTCAAGATTGGAAACATTGTAAAAATAGTAGAGGCTGGAAAATCTAGCGGTGCCTCCTACACTATAATTAAATTAAAAAAATCAGCAGACGGAACGCCACTTTATCTCTTAAAATCATCCTCTAGTCCAATTATGCTATTATATTACGAATCAAAAAGTTCCCATTTAGAAAAAATCTATTAGAGCAAAAGATGGGTAATGCATATAACTAATCGATCCAAAAATAGCTGGAAAAAGATAATGAACCAAAACATACTTGCTGCAGTTGCGATGTTTTCTGTATTTTCTATTGTGCCACAGACCGTTTTTGGCCAAATTGCTTTTACTGAGCAATCATGCATTACTTGTGACGAAATTCCTGATCAGCAAACCTTTGACAATAACATAAAACTGGCACAGATAGTAATCTGGACTGATTATCCAATTTACGATAAAGCCTCTACCATTCATGTTTTTGGGCACACAAATGTGCCAAGTGAGATTCCTGTCACTTTGAGGGTTATCAATCCATTAGGTGCGATAGCATCTGTTGAGCAGATTATGCCAGATGAGAATGGTGATTTTACGGCTGATTTCAAACCAGGTGGCGATTTGTGGAAAAGAGAAGGTGCATACATCATTTCAGCATATGCTGGCATTAATGCCGATAAGATATACCGAGTTCAAGTAAAAGTGCTTGACTATGCGGGCTCTGACATGCTGGCAAGATATGAAATAGAAGAAGGTAGTGTAACAGGTATTGAAGCAGACAGTACAATTAACACTCTAACCATAACACTTGCTGATACTGAAACTGATGGAATACTAAAGTTGTATTTGTCAAGAGACATTATTGATGCTAAAGAGCCATCAAAACAATTTGATGGCATGGCAGGAGCAGGTATTCCTCAACAGTACACAACTAATTCTGATAGAGATTTTGTGGTATTAGTAGATGGTACTTCATTTTCTAAAGTAGATGCAAATTTCGCTGAAAAAGAGTTTAAAAATATCTTGCCGAGTGGAATGTATTCAGAAAAAATAACTTTTAACACGCGTATTGTAACTGTGCCATTTTCTGCTGGTACTGAGAAAATAGAAATTGTTGGCACCTCTGTCGTACCTGAATTTGGTTCCTATGCTGCAATAATTTTTGCAATAGCTATAATGTCAATAGTGTTACTTGTAAAAGGACCTAGACTAAGATTGGTAGAATTTGTTAAATAATCACATAGCTTTATCGTAAAATTAATAATTTAATCTAAAAAAATTTCAACTGTAAAATTATTCTTTATCATAATACTTAATTCACATTTTCAAAAAAATTCTAAATAAAAATTGTAAATAATTAATTTCTAAATTAGTTTGTTAAATCAAGATTTCCAATTGGTAAAGTCAAACAAATACAAAAGTAAGGAAGAAGAAACCAAATACAACATGAGGATACTAGGCTAGATTGTCTCAAAATATATTCAAAATCTAACAAGTAAAAACTGTAGTTTTTTACAAAGTATATATTTCAAGGAAGAACTATATAGAAAATTAAATTTCGTATATACTATGAGAGATAGAGACGAAGCAAGAAAAATCCAGTTTACAGGCAAGTCTTCCTATATTGTTTCTCTACCAAAACAATGGATTATGGATCTTGGATTAAAGCAGGGGGATCAAGTTATTGTTGCAAGGCAAGGCGCCTCTGGCTTGAAGATCTTTCCAACAACAGAACAAGTTAAAAGCTCACAGATTGACGAGGCAACATTTGAGATTGGCTCTGATGATAAGGATTCAGCGATTGTAAGAAAACTGATATCGCTTTACTTTTTAGGGTTTAAAACAATAAACATAGTTCCAAAAAATGAAAGGCTAAAACCATCACAAAGAACGGTTGTAAAAGATGCTGTAAAGCGGATGCTTATGGGAACAGAGATTATCTCTGATTCATCAAATGAGATTACAATTCAAGTGCTAGTAAACCTCTTTGAGCTTTCAGTTGATGGCGCCTTTAAGAGAATGTTGCATATAGCAAAATCAATGCTTAATGATGCATTTTTGGCAGTTAAAGAAAACAATTTTGAACTTGCAAAAGAGGTGATAAATGCAGATGATGAGGTAGATAGGTTTGGTTTTTACATAATACGCCAACTCAAAATCGCAATACAAAATGAACACATGTTAGAAGAAATGGGATTTTCAAATGCACGAAATTGCCTAGGTTACAGACTTGTTGTAAAAAATATTGAAAGAACAGGAGATCATGCTGTAATTATTGCCAAAGATTTGATTGAGTTTAAAAAATCAATAAAAAAAGATGTTCTAGAAAAGATTCAAGAGATGAACCAATTTGCGATTTCATTAATGGATGAGGCGTGCTTGTCATTATTCAAAGAAGATTTTTACCAAGCAGAAAAAACAATTGAGAAAGCACTAGAGATTACAAAATATGAGAAAAAAGTTCTTGATAGCGCCAGATCAATAAAAGACGAAGAAGAGCATTACAGAATAAGAAGGATGGTAGAAAACATTCGAAGAATTGCTGAATATGCAAGCGACATAGCCGAAATTGTTCTTAACATAAATGTAGAAAAAGCATTGAAAAAGAAAGTGTGAATAAAACTAATTGGATACTGCAATTCTAATAACATATGGTAAAGATGACGCTATCAGAGAAGCTGTAGCATTATGTGAAGCCGCAGATTATAAACCGATACAAATTATTGAACAAAAGTATCTTAATCGACCAAAGTTTGGAATCAGTGAAGAAATAGTAAAACGAATAGAAGATATCATTAAAAGATTAAAACCAGATGTTGTAGTTTACGATGAAATATTAAAACCAAGTCAAAATTACAATCTTGCGTCAAGATTGAAAATAAACATACTTGATAGAGAGGCCCTAATATTAGAAATTTTTCAGAGCAGAGCTAAAAGTTCAGAATCACAACTTCAAGTAAAATTAGCGCAGCTTCGTTATGAGATATCAAAGGCGAAAGAAAAAGTTAGGCTTGCAAAGAAGGGGGAGCAGCCAGGTTTTATGGGAATTGGAAAATTCGAAGTGGATGTGTACTATAACGACATAAAACATAGGATGAACACAGTAAAATCAAAACTTGCAAAGGCTGGAAAACAACGTGAGCTTCACAGACAGTCAAGACATAGATTAGGATTCAAAACAATCTCGCTTGCAGGATACACATCAGCCGGTAAAACAACTCTCTTCAACTATCTAACAGGCGAGGAGCACAAAGAAGGCAAGGAACTTTTTACGACACTTTCAACTACAACAAGAAAAATTACAGTTAATCATCAAGAAGTTCTCATTTCAGATACTGTGGGATTCATCAGCAAGCTTCCTGCTTACATGATTGAGGCGTTCAAATCAACGCTTGAAGAATTGACCTATACAGATGTAGTAATAGTTGTAATTGACGCAAGCGATCCTGATTTTGATTTAAAAAAGAAATTTCATAGCTGTATTTCTACCTTAAATGGTTTAGGTGTTGAACGTGACCGCATAATTTTTGCATTAAACAAGTCTGATCTAATAGCACCAGATGAGATTGAACAAAAAGCAAAGCAGCTAAAACTTGAGGATACTAAAAAATGGATTCCAATATCGTCAATTACAGGCCAAAACATATTGAAATTAAAAGATCTGATTGAAAAGATTTTAGAAACACCAAAACCAGTAGCTGAAAAAAAGCCAGTAGAATTTGGTGCAATTTATGAAAATTGAAGTATTAAGAATAGGTCAGCGTTTAGTACGAGATGATAGGGTCACTACTCATGTTGCACTTGTAGCAAGAGCCTTTGGTGCCTCAAAAATCTATATGAATGAAGTAAATCCTGAAATCAAAGAAACTTTAGACAAAATAAGCAAGGCTTGGGGAGGAGTATTTGAGGTTGAGTTTATCACAAACTGGAAAAAAATAGTTCAAGAAAAGAAACGAGAAAAAATCAAAATTGTTCATTTGACTATGTATGGCCAAAATATCAACGAAGTTAATTATATGATAGAAAAAGAAAATCATATTTTGGTGGTAGTAGGAGCTGAAAAAGTACCACGTGAAATATACGATCTTGCTGACTATAATGTAGCTGTTGGAAACCAACCTCATTCAGAAATAAGTGCACTAGCAGTTTTGTTGGACAGAGTCCAGAAAGGAAGTCAGTTTTTTACAAAATATCAAAATGCACAAAGAGAGATTGTTCCCACTAAACAAGGTAAAAATGTCATTGTAAAGAAGACAAGGGATTAATATCAGTATAAATGGAAGTGGGATGTTGGTTGACCAATACGAAGATCCTTTTGTAAGAATTGCTTCAATGATAGGTGGAGATGAATATCTCAAGGTTGCAAGATCTCTCTTAAAATCGGAAGATGCAACAGATGAGGAAATTGCAAGCTCTACTGGCTTGAGAATAAATATGGTAAGAAAAGTTCTCTACGATCTTTTTGGCAAATCACTCATTACTGGAATAAGAGTAAAAGATGAAAGAAAAGGGTGGTTTGTTTACAGATGGCGTTCAAGGAGAGACGAAGTAGAAAATTTCATTGAAGGCCAGAAAAAGAAAATTTCTGAAAGATTGCAGCAAAGATTAGATTATGAGAACGCATCAGACTTTTATCATTGTGGTAACGAGGATTGCCCAAGAGTAACATTTGAAGATGCGCTTGAAGGATTCTTCAAATGTCCTTCCTGTGGAAAGGTTCTAAACCTGAAGAAAAATGATAAATCGAAAAAAGCATTTTCTGTAAAGATTGATGAAATAAGAAAAGACATGCGAAAATAATTTTGTTGCCATAACAATGTTTGACCAAAAAACACTATATGATCTAAAATCTCAGCAAACGACATGATGACAACACCTCCAAAACCAACAGGCGGAGATGAAATATGTCCATTGTGTAAAAAGCCAAAAAGTGAGCATACCAACAAGGAGATGCTTGATTGTTCTCGTAAGTTAAGGGAATTAGAGACTAAAGATGAGCTTGATTAGATTATTTTTGTAATAATTTGGTTAGTTTTTTAATGATTGTAAAAGGATCAACGTCGCCATCTGTTGTAACATAAAGTATGTGTTTTTTATCTAATGGAGTTGTCATTCGTATAATTTTTTCAAAAACACTGACTGAATATTCTTCTTTTCCGTATTTGCTACTTAATTCATTATGAGTTTTATTTGATTTTAAAATTTCATTAATGGATTTTTTGCTTTCTTTTTTGTTAAGAATACTGGTTAAACCCTCACGATGTTTGCTATGAATTATTTTTCCTTTCATATCAAATATTGTAACGAAACGAATCATAGGATCCAAATCGAGAATATTTTCACATAATTTTACAAAATCCATATTTTGAGTACCTCTGCTGACAATAGTTCAATGATATGTATTTGTTTTGTGTAGAAAAATGATAATTTTAAGAACAAATAGTGTGTTGTGAAAAGGATTGAATTCTGATTTTTTTTAGAATGGTTATTTTAATCTGTCATTTAGATTTTGCATAATATAAAATCGCTTCATTTTCTAAATGTAAAATTTTTTCTAGTTTTAGTTTTCTTGATTTTGTAATTTGAGAAAATCCTTTTCCTTCAATTATAGAAACTGCGTCTTTTCCCCCTACAAGAAATGGTGTAATTGTGACTATTATTTCATCAAACAGGTTTTGCTTTACAAATTCCCAGTTAACAGTGCCTCCTCCTTCAACTAGGATTTTTCTAATTTTTAGTTTCCAAAGAGTTTTCAAAAGTTTTTTTATGTTTACGATATTATTTCCTGAAACAATTATCTTAAGCGGAAATTTTCTAAGATTTTCAAGATTTTTATTTGGTGCCTTTTTGGAAACTGCAATTATTGTTGGAATTTTATTACAAGTTTTGATGATTCTTGATTTTGTACTTATTGTTGCCCTAGAATCTAAAATTATGCGAATTGGATTTTTGCCTTTTACCTGATGTACTGTTAATATTGGATCATCGCGCTTGACAGTATTTTTGCCAACTAAAATGGCATCAACTGTTGCACGTAACCTGTATACACGTGTCTTGTCCTTTCCTGAAGAAAATCTAGAGTCTCCGCTTTTTGTGGCTATCTTACCATCCAAAGAGGCCGCTGCACTGAGAATAACATATGGCCTATAGCTTGCCATGAATTATTTTTCCTCCTATCATTACAGCTTTGATTGCTGACTCTGAGGCGCGATGTACAATTGATGTATGAGTACTATGCATAGGTTCCAGATCAACTGCATGTTTATCAAGGAAAATGCAATCAGCTAGATATCCTTCCTTAATTGAGCCGATTTTTTTGTGCAATATCTTACCAGCGTTTGATGTAGCCATTTTGAGGATCTGTTTTGCATCAATTCTTTTTTTATGAATAGCCATAGAAACTTTCCAGAGATAGTCCATTTCTCTAAACATGTCAGGTGAATTTATCATAACGTTATCTGTTCCAATTGCTATAGTATTTCCTGTTTTGATCATCAATTCAATGTCAGGAATACCTTCTGCAAGTGCAGCATTAGCACGCGGGCACACTACGATGCCCCTTGTTTTTCTTGCAGCTAGACAAAGCTCTTTTTTTGATGCATGTGTCATGTGAACCAAAAAGTGCGGTTTTAGAAGAAGACATCGATGAGTTTCAGATTTTTTAGTCATTTTTTTTGATAGAGTACAACTTTGTTTTGTTTCAGCTGAATGAATTGCACGGATTTTTTTTGTTGTTGAATAATATTTTAAAACAGAATCGCTGTACTCGTTTGCACCGCTAACTCCTATACCATCACATTTTTGTAAAATTGCAGCTAATTCCTTACGTTTTGATTTTACAAATGGAGTGTTTTGTTTGATTTCTGTTTGTTTTTGATAATATTCTACTCTACCAAGTATCATAGAACGAATTGGAAGTGTTGAAACGACTTTTTTTAATAACAAAACTCCCTCTAGGCCACCTTCGCGAAAATCAACAAAAGTGGTTATTCCATTTTTTATCATAGATAGGCATGAGGTTTTCATAAAATTTGCAAGATGTGCTGGTTTTGTGTTTTTGAGTATCTTTGATTTTATTCCGTGCATAGGATGGATTCTGACCTCAGCTGTGCTTTCTAATGAAATGTCTTTTGCGATTGAATCGCCTATGTGAGTGTGTGCATTCACAAATCCTGGAATTATTACTAGTCCTTCACAGTCAAGTTTTTCTTCGCTTGGATTTGAGGCAAGATTTTGCTTTATTTTTTTAAAGATTTGTTCTGAAATTCTAATGTTTGTGTTCTCTATGTATTGTAAATCGTCTCCATAGAGAATGCTTGCATTTTTTAAAAGCATGATAATTCATAGATCTCTGGCTTTTCTTTTCCAGAATCTCTAATTTGTCGTATAGTATCAAGAGATTTTGTTGCAAGCTTGACAGCCTCTCGTGCAGTTTTTCCGGTTCCAATTCCACAGTTTAATGTAACCTCAAGCTCTTTTTTTGCCAAAGCGATGAATTCTTTTGCATATTTATTTGCAAATTCATCTGATACAACCATGAAATTATCACCTCCCATAAAGAAGGTCAGTGAGTTTTTTTTAAGAAAAAATTCTGTCATTTTTGAATAAAGCTTGAATATCATTGATGAGATTTCAAATGGCGAAGTGTTTTGTCTTTTTGATGTCAGGTTTTCAACATCAAAATGAATGATTGTTACCTTTTGTTCTGATTTTCCGTTAACAAAACCATAGATGCTGTGTTCTTTGCTCAGAAAATTTTCTGTCTTTTTTCCTTCATAGGCTCTAAGGTTTGCATCAAAAGGAGTTTCTGCAAATCCAATAGACATTGATAGTTTAAGATCAAAGTTCTTTGCAAGCTCTTTTTGTATTTCTATGTGATCATCTAATGTCAGTCCATTTGTTATAGCAAAAAATTCATCAGCACGATTCAAAAACACAAGTGAGTTTTTCTCAGAGAATAGTTTTTGCACATCTTTGTAAAGTGATGCCTGAAGCATTTGTAGCTGATGCTCTCTGTCGCTTCCTAGCGATAATGTCCAAGGACCATACTTGGCAATTTTGAGAATTGTTAGCTGAACCAACTTATCGTATCCTCTGTAATTCTTTTGAGGTGTTAATTGCTGCCTCAACTGCTCGTTCTGCTACAGGTCTTATTCTTGCATATGCCTGTCTTTCCTGCATTCCAGGCCCAGAAATGCCAAGAGAGACTGCTTTTTTGTGCTTTAATGAGAGTTCTTGTAATGTTTTTGCAGTTGCGTGAGCTATGACTTCATCATGTTTTGTCTGGCCCTTAACTACTGCACCCAGTGTCACTACCGCATCAATATCGCTTTTTGATAACAATTCATCAATTACTAGAGGCATGTCATAAATGCCTGGAACCTTACAGATGTACTTTACATTAATTTTAAGTGACTGTGCCTTTTCTTGTGCCACCTCAAGCATTTTTGATGTTATTTTCTGGTTAAACTCCGAGACCACTATAGCTATGTTCAGAATTAATGCACCTTTGCGTATTCGATTAGCTCTTTGCCATCAACAAATGGAATGGCATTTTGTTTTGCATATTTTTGAGCCTTTTCTACTGATAATGCAGAATATGTCTGGGCATCCATCATCTCACATATGGCTGTAACAGGCCTAAGGTCTGCAAGTTCTGTCAAATATACAGACATCTCAGTATGTCCTCTCCTGCGTAAAAGAAGATCTTTTGCTGCAATTAAAACAGGCACATGTCCTGGTGTCTTAAATGATGAAACAAATTTTCTTCTTGGATCGTCTGCATTATACAAATTTGTCATTTCTCTAATGGTAAGCGCTCTGTCTCTATCTGTAACTCCAGTGTATGTCTGGTAATGGTTAATTGAGATTGAAAATGTTGGATGATCACCATATGGTGCAAGTCCCATGATCATCTCTTTTGAGTTTGAATCAAAAGAATTAGAGTTTGATAAAATATCATGCATGTATCGTAATCCCAATTTTTCACCAAGTGTATTACTTATTGCTACACATAGTAACCCTCCTGCATGTTGACGCATTCGTGCAACATGTTCTGGAGTAACAAACTCGCCTGCTACTACCATGTCAATTTCGTTTTCTCTACCACTTGAGTCATGTAGTAAAACAAATTCACCATCTCTAAGTGATGTTATTGCCTCTGCAACTGTCATGATGAAAATGCTTCATGTTCTGATTATAAAGTTTACTAAAAAATTGGTAATTACTACTAAAGTGGTAGATTATTATGTTTGTTTTAGGATGTATTTTCCTAAAATATCAGTTTCAATATTAATTTTGTCTCCCACTATTTTGGTATGAAAGTTAGTAACCTTCATGGTATGTGGAATTAAACAAACTGATATACGATTTTTTATCGCATCAACTACCGTAAGACTGATTCCATCAACTGCGATAGAGCCCTTCTCTACGACATATCGTACCAGTTGTTTTGGGATGTCAAACCAGATTTTAATCTCTTTTGGTTTTTTTTCTATTTTTTTAATTATTCCAACGCCATCTATATGTCCTAATACAAAATGTCCTTCCATTCTATCACCAGCTTTTATGCTACGTTCAATGTTTACTATACTACCTGTTTTTAGATTACCAAGTGAAGTTTTTTTGGTTGTTTCTTCGATCATTTCAAAATTACATTTGTTTTTTGAGATTTTAGTTACTGTAAGACAAACTCCGTTAATAGCTACGCTTTGCCCGATTTGAAGACCTGCAACTTGTTTTCCTAAATCAACTGTCATTTTAGCTGCGCTTCTATTTTTTGGATTTTTTTCAATCTTTCCTATAATACCGGTTCCTTCTACAATACCTGTAAACATATTTCTGGGATGATTGTTAAGGTGTATAAAATGTTGGCTAGCGCAATGTGCCTATACATATTGAATTAATCAAGAGTCTATTCTTTTTGCCACTTGCAAAAGTGCCTTTGCTCGTTTATAATGTACTTCATCTATCATTTTTCCTTCAATGACGGTTGCACCACGTCCAGTCTTTGTTGCTTCTAAATATTTTTTGTAGACTTTTTCTGCCCATTCTATTTCTGTGTTGTTTGGGTAAAAAATTTCATGTGTTACTTGTATTTGGTCAGGATGAATAATGCTTTTTCCTGAATATCCAAGATTCTTTCCAGCAATACAGTCTTCTCTTAGACCATTTACGTCTTTAAGGTCTTGCCATATTGCATCAATTGCATATGTTCCTGCAGCTTTAGCATCAAGTGAAATCTTTGATCTAGCATACTTTGCGCCTTCTGCTTGTTTTGTGTACTCTATACCCATATCATTTAGTAGATCAAAGACGCCAAAAACCAAGGCTGCAATGCGTTTTGTAGAGGAGGCAATTGCATAGGAATTGACTACTCCTTCTGCTGATTCAATTGAGGGCATAAGTTCAATTGGTTTGAGTTTTCGTTTTTTTTCAAGTAATGATAGAGTTTTTTCGATTTTTTTTAGCTCGTTTACGTTGTTTACCTTAGGGATAACAATGCCATCGATGCCTTTTGCAGTGATTTCTGTAAGATCATCTACAGTCTTGCCAGAAGAAGGCGAGTTTATTCGTACATAAACGTCAGGTGTGTATTCTGAGCGTCTTTTTAGTGTCTCCTTGATCAGTTGGCGAGCGTTTTTCTTTTCATTGTCAGGAACAGAGTCTTCTAGATCAAAGCAAACAATGTCTGCTTGCAATGTTTTTGCTTTTTCTAAAAAACGTGAATTATTTCCTGGGACAAAGAGTAGGCTGCGGACAAGCCTTGCCATAAAAAATCTAGGCGCCTTCTGGTTTCAGTAAGATTTTTCCAAAAAGGCCTTTTCCGGTTAACATCTTTGTGTGGGCATCTGCAGCATTTTCAAAGGAATGAATTGAGTCAATTGCTGCTTTTATTTTTCCTTGGCCCATCCAAAAGAATCCCTGCTCTAGTTCTGCACGAGTTCCTTGAGTTGAACCCAAAATGTTAGTTCCCTTGAAAAAGATGTGTCTGAGATCGGTTTGCGCATCATAACCAGTAGTTGCACCGCATGATACTAGTGTTGCACCATATTTTAGAAGTGTGAGCTGCTTGTTCCAGTGGGTTTGGCCTATATGATCAAATGAAACATCAATTCCAGGAGATACGCCAAGCTTTTTTGAGATTTCTTTTGTTATTTCTCTAACCTCTTTATTCCAGTCTTCCTTTCTGTGATCTACTGCATAATCGGCTCCAAGTTTTTTGCATTTTTCAAGCTTGTCTCCACTTGCAGTTGCAATAACTGTACATCCATACAGCTTGGCAATTTGTATACCAAAACTTCCAACTCCAGAGCCACCGCCCATTATCAAAACTACCTGGCCAGGCCTAATCTTTGCTCTACCTACAAGCATATGCCATGAAGTAAGTAACGTCATAGAAGCTGCAGCTGCTTCCTCAAAGCTCACATTTTGTGGAATCTTTACAACATTTACCTCAGGTAGATGAGTAACCTCAGAGTATGCCCCCCATAGTGGTCCTGTCTGAAATCCCCAGATAGTTCGCTTTTCACAATCATATTCACGACCATCAGTACATGCACTACAAACTCTACATGACATATTGGAGTGTGATGCTACTCTGTCTCCAACCTTGATGTTTTTTACCTCATCTCCAACTGCTATTACCTCACCTGCTGCATCAGATCCAGATATGTGTGGTAGTGGGACAGGTATTGGTTGGCCTCGCATTCCCCAAAGATCGTTATAATTTAGAGCCGCTGCCTTGACTTTGAATACTACTTCGGTTGATTTTGGTTTTGGCTCAGGAACATCTTTTACTTTTAAAATTTTTTTGTAATCATCATTTGGAGTATATTCTTCATAAACTACAGCTTTCATTGAGTAAAGCCCCTATTTCCCCTAATTATATTTTCTTAGCTTATCTTCGATTTATCTTAAAATCACGTTTTGGTTGTTGAATTGATAAAAGAATTTGTTTTAGCTGATCATCTGTTATCTGAGATTGTACTTTTCCCTGTGATGCCATGCTTATCAAATAGTTTTCAACCATGTTTGCAAGTTCTGGTTTGACTAGTTTAACATTGTTCAGACGCAGTCTTGCCTCAGAAGATAGTATTTGTTTTAGAATTATTTCTTTTTGAGCGGCTATTTGTGCTTCTCTTAGTTCCTGATCATCTGTTTCATTAGACTCATGATGACTCATGATATCACATTATGAATAAACTTTCAAGTGTGGTGTTTTAACGACAAGCTCATTTAAAATTTCGGTTGCTAGCTTGTCAAGCTTTTGCATTCCCTGTCTTGATACGACGCGTCCTTTTTTTTCAACCTTTTCTACATATCCTAATTTTTCTAATCTATGAATTGCAGCACGTATGATTGCACCGCCTGCCAGTCTATGATGGGCCCCACCATACCCAACAGGTTTACTTCCACCATACATACTGCGTAAATCGGTGATTCCTATTGGACCGTGAAGATAGATTTTCCGTAGAATAGATGCACATCTTGTGTACCACCAGTCACGATTTTGAGGTGGCCTTTCTTTGTGTGAGCCTGTCTTTACATATGGCAGCCAGCTAGGTGGCTGAAGCTCTTCTTTTTTTAGAATCTCCGTTAATTTTTCGATCAATAAATCCGCTGGAACGTCGTATACTTTTGCCATGAAAAGTCAAACTCGTTACTGGTCTTATAAATCATTGAGCTATTACTTTACGATAAATATGACTGCAAAAATTACAAGTAGTCCGGATCGATTTTAATGAAGAACGACCTATCCGTGTTCGTGAGTTTACACTTGGTGCGATAAAGCTTTTACATTTTTTACAAAACATCATCCTAAATTCATAAGGCATTTGAATTCTATAGTGCGTGCTAATTTTTTTTGCGTGTAATGCCTGTTTTTGCGACAGCTCTGGATTTGATTTTGCATTACTCAATGCGTTTTCGATTAAAATTTTCATTCGCTCAAGTGCGATCTCTTTTCTTTCTTTATTCATACAAAGATGATATTGTATCGATTTTAAAAATTATAACAATAAGATGCGGTCGCCGGGATTTGAACCCGGGTGACGGGCTTGGAAGGCCAGCGTACTACCAGACTATACTACGACCGCGCCTAAATGAGCAGGCTTTGCGGCCTACATAAAAATTGTTTTTTCATACTCGTAAAGAATTCTACTAGTCACAACATGAGATTCTATAGGCATTTTATCAATTTTGATCAGCTGATCAATTCTTCTTTTAATCGAATTTGAGAAGTGTCCTTTCTGAAAACCACCAATAATTACACATGATTTGTCACTTAGTTTTTTTGCTACATTTTCGTATGTGCTTGACGTTCCCTCTGTTGATAGTCCTATAACTTGTTCTGGGTTTATTGTGTCAATTAATTGATCAAATTTCATCTCTTTTAGCTCCAGTAGTGTTTTATCATCAGTTTTTACAATGTTGTCTTTGAATAGCTGCTCGATTAGTCCTGCAAACCTGTGGTAAGATTTTGGAATATGAACTTCCTTGCCTACAAATATTACGTTGTCATTTATGGTATGAATATAGATTCTAATCTTATTGTCAAGGTAAAGCGGAGTTGAACATGCAGCTAGTAAGGAAATGTGTACTAGATCTGGCCTGCCTCTTTTAATCTCGTTTTTTATTCCTTTCATGGCAGCAAAGTGCCATGAATTATCCAGTAAAATCTCAGATGGTTTTTTATCAATTCTTTTGCTGTGTAAAACTACAGAGTTGTGAGCTTGGAGTTCTTTTGGAACAAGTTCAAGTGAAGATTCTGCAAGTATTAACGAGAGCATGGAAATTATTGCTGTATCTGTTTTTTGAATTCTGACCAACCAGGTTTTGGAGTTCCCTTAACATCGACTAGTCCTGCATTGCACAAGTAATAACCAAGTCGTTCTATTACAAACTCACTACTTCCCATTCCAGACCCCCCACCAACAGTAATTTGTGATTCAATACTTTCTTGTTTATCTGGAAAACAGGAGCCCTCTGGTCTATCATATTGTCTGTACCATGTGAAGAATTCAATTTGTGACTTGTTTTTCCTATAGAAATCATATGCAGTTTTTAAAAATTCTACTTGGTCCTGCTCATTTCCATTAACAAACTCAGATGTACTCCAACTTATTTCAAATATAGCAACTTTTTTGTCAGGAACCAAATCGAATATTTTTTCCAAATCAGTTTGCGCCTCGTATGGTGTTTTTGCTATATCGTTTAGGCTGTCTACTGGAAAGTATGAAAAGGCAACAAAATCGCCCATACCAAGCTCACTTACTAGATTTTCTAGATTTTTGTTAAAAATTGAATGTAGAGCAAATGAGCTTCCTATTTTTACGTCGGGATGTTTTTGTTTGATTTTCTCATATACGATATTGAAAAAGTGCTTATAGTTTTCAACTCCTCCCTCGTTATAGCGAAAGTGTTCCTCGATTTCTGCACCAATTATGACAGTATCAATTATGTTGTATCTAGACAATACAACATCAAGAACTCTTACAGTGTTGTCTGCAAGGTCTTCTGTGAGTGCCTGTCTTCCCATCCAGTCAGGAAATGGCCCAAGTGCAGGTCCATTTACTACAGAAAAAAATAGTGTGACTTGCATGTTATTTTTTTTATTAAAGCTCATCAGAACATCAGATTCTTTGAAATTGAATTGATCCTTTTCAGGCTCTAAAATATTCCAAAACATATAGAAGTTATTTCTTCCAACGCCAGTTGTTGCTGCTTGTTCATAAACTCTGTTTAGCTCTTCAAGTGTAGTTGCAGATGTTGGTGTATTTACAACAAGTCCAAGATTTGGATTTGTAGTTAATGGAATTGTATTGTTATTTTCAAAATCAACTGTTAAAACAACAATGATTGTTATAACAGCTGCAGCTATTATTGCTCCAATTACACCAACTAGTTTTTTGTTCAATGATGTTGGCAGAAGAAAAGGTAGTAAAAAAGTTGTGATAGGTCAGCCAGACGTACAGCCACTAAAGCCGCATTCTATGCATATGCTACATCCTTCCACAAAAACAAGATTGTTTTTGCATGTAGGACACAGACTTTCTTCTTTTATTTCCTCTTTTACGCTACTTTGTTTTGGTGTTTCTTCTGGAGTCTTTAGCCGTAGTGCGTTATCAACTTGGGCTCTTATGTAAGAGTTCTTGATGTTTTGTGTAATAAAGTTGGTAACAAAATTGCTTGGTCTTACCTCAAAGTTTTTTTCTGCATTTTCACTTGTCATATGAAGTACCTGCTGGTGTCGTGAGCCATCACGGTATACAGTAATACCTTTTAGCGCCATTTCATGTGCCAAAAGATATGCTGCCTTGACGTCGTCTGATGATACATCATGGGGCATGTTAATTGTTTTTGCAATTGCATTGCCAATCCAGAGCTGCCATACAGATTGTGCCATTAAATGGTCTGCCCAGTGAATGTCCATTGCTGTAACAAAGATTTTTTGCATCCATTCTGGGATTTCTGGGAGTCCCATTAGTGATCCATAGTTATCTGCGATTTTTGCAAGAATTTCCTCGCTGTATATCCCGTTGTCTTTGAGTACTTGCTCAAAGATTTTGTTTGTATAAAAGAACCTCCCTACGGTTACGCGTTTTTCAAAAACAAGTGCAAATGTTGGCTCCATTCCGTTTGTGCAGTCTGCTATCATAGATAAAGTGCCTGTTGGGGCTACAGTTGTTGTAAGTACGTTTCTAATCCCGTGTTTTTTTATCTTTGAGATTAAGGCGTCCCAGTCATGGCTGTGTTCTTCTTTTGGTTTTTCATAAAATCCAGCAATAGGGATGTTTCCTTCAGGATATTCCGTTTTTGGACATAATGGAAATTCTCCACGTGATTTTGCCAAGGCAACACTTTCTTCCATAGAATAGTATGATAGTGCCTCGGCTAGCTTTGATTGGAATTCATATCCTTCCTGCGAGTTGTATGGGATTCTAAGCTTGTAGAGTAGATCTGCAACCCCCATAACACCTAGTCCAATTCGTCGTGATTCTTTTGACGCAACATCGATTTCTGGGACAGGATAATTATTCATGTCAATTACGTTGTCAAGAAATCTTGAAGTTTTTCTGATAGTCTCTTCATATCGTTGCCAGTCAAACTCATACTGTCCGTCTGCTTTTCGTTTTACAAGATTTGCCAAGTTGATAGAGCCAAGATTACATGACTCGTATGGATAGAGGCTTTGCTCTCCACATGGATTTGTAGCACGCAGTGGCATACCCCTTGCTTTTGCAAATACATTGTATTTGTTGATTAGATCAAAAAAGATCAGACCCGGTTCTGCACTCTTCCATGCTGAAAGTGCTATCAGATCAATTAGCTGATGTGAATTAATCTCACGGACAGGTGACTTGTCGCGAGGATTGCGTAACGTGTACTTGCCGTCTTCAGTGTTTACAAGTGCATTCCAAAAGTCCTCCCATATTCCAATGCTGACATTAAAGTTCTCCAAAATGCCAGGCTGTGTCTTGTTTGTGATAAATTTTTCAACGTCTGGATGCCATGTCTCCAAGATGCCCATGTTTGCACCTCGACGTTTTCCACCTTGCTTTACAACTTCGGTGACTGTGTTTATGATGTTCATAAAGGAAACAGGTCCTGAAGCAACACCAGATGTTGATGCTACAATGTCTCCTTCTTGGCGCAGATCAGAATAGTTTATTCCAACCCCACCGCCTGACTTGAAGATTAGTGCTGCGTCTGATGTTGATTTCATGATTTTTTCCATGTCATCTTGCATATCAAGCACAAAACAGGCAGATAGTTGGCCTAATCGTCCACCTGCATTCATCATTGTTGGTGAGTTTGGTAAGAAGTCTTGTGTTGTCATAAGTTCCATGTATTCTTTTATCTTGTCGGCATAGTCATCAAGCTTCTTTGATGCAATCATAGTCAAGAGTTCTTTGAAGCTTACTTTCATCTGGCCTTTCTTTGCCAAACCGATGTAGTGAGTTATCAGTCCTCGAAAGTGCCACTTGTTTAGATAGTATTCACCTATCCTGAATTTGTAATCAAAGTCACCAAGTTTTTCAAGGTATTTTCTTGCCTCTTCTATGTCCTGCTTTATGTTGCCTTCAACTGAAAAGACCTTGTTATCATATAAGACATCTCCAAGGCCTACTAAAATCGCGACTCGTTCAAACATAGCTTCTGGGCTTTCAACAATTTCGTTTTTGTTATTTCGCATAAGGTATCTTGATGCCAAGACCCTCAAACAATTAAGATCAAACTTTTTTGCTACCGGATCAAGGTGTTTGGTGTTTAGTACCTTCATTTTGTCGTCTCTTAATTTGCGTCGCTCATGTCTGTACAGAATGTAGGCTTTGGCTATTTCGCTATAGCCCCGTTCAATTAGGGTAGATTCTACCATATCTTGAATATCTTCAACGCTTGGTGTAGTTGATGCAGAAAAGCCCTGCTCCATTAATTTTTTCAAAACCCCCCCTGTTAGTTCTTCTGCTAAACCACGGTTCGCTTCACCCGTAGCAGCCCCAATCGCCTTGTATATGGCGTTTGTAATTTTGTCTTTATTGAAATTCGTCATTTTTCCATTTCGTTTGCGAATTTCAACGATCGAGTCTTCTATTTGAGAAAAATCTGCCATAAGTATCTCCGGAATAGTCTAGGAAATCAAGTGAATATAACTTCTATGGCAAAAAAATTTTTAGCAAGATCCGATTTAGCTCAACAACTTTTACACTAGTATGATAAACTTCGTAGTGGTAAGAAGATGGTAAATTTTTCTAAAAATAGATCTAGTCAAAATAGTCCTCATAATTTTTCGAAAAAAGTTTTGTTATAACGAATTTCGTCTTAATTTATTATATATGGAGACTTGCATTTGGGGCATTTATCACCTAATTTCTCATCTTTTAGTCCACAGTTGCCACAGATCGCTACCTGCTTTACAGGTTTAAAGGAAGAAAGCAAATCTGATGCCTTTTCTATTATAGTCTTAATTTTATCGGCTTTGGTGTCTGTTGAGAACTTGATTTTGGTCAATAAGCCGCCATCAAGCATCTTTGCCATCTTGTTACATTCTACGATTTTATCACTTTTAGCCGAAAAACCAGAGATTTCTCCAGCGTCAAACACTATTCCTTCCGAATAAGACTCGCCATCTAGTGTCTTAAGAACCGATGTTTTACCGTACTTTTCTCCGTCTAATGTAGCAAATCTATTTGATCCCTCACTTTCTATCATGCATACATTAATGGTATCGCCGGTTTCTTTTCCTTTCTTTTTTGCTACACTTACTGCAGTATCAATTACCTTGTACAAAATATCCTTTCCTTCTTTATTGCTCTCATGTCCTAAAATGTTAAAGACTGCTTCATGTAGTCCAACTAGATTAATGACTAGAGATACTGATCCCCGTTGCATATATTGCGTATTACTGGCAAGTATAGGGTTTAGTCCACGTCTTGTCAGATCTGAAATATCTTTTTTCCTCAATGACATAGAAGAAAGTGCAGGCTTCATCAATAGCGCTAGTCTGGCTCTAAAGTAAGTCTCATCTTTGTTTGATTCAAACGCAAGTCTTGGCAAATTAATTGAAAGTGATTGGAGTTTGATCGAAGTTGTTCCTGCGTTCTTTATATCAACACGTAAGACTCCCTTGTTTGATGTTTGCTCTTTTGTAAAGAGGATCTGTCCACCAAGTGCTATTATCTCAGATAGAACGTCTGATACGTCTGTGATCTTACCTTTTTCATAGTCGATTATCAGTCCGATCTTTGGAATTGGCGTTATCTTTACATGTTCTTTGTATGCAGAAAGGATTGTTTTGATGATCTTTGTGTCAGAGCCTAATTGAATTATAAATGAAACAAGTGTCGGGCTTTTACCGTATTTTGAAGACGTCGATGCAGTTGAGAAAGCATTTGCTAATCTTATCTCCAAGTCTGAAATGTCTTTTGAGTGCTTTGATAACAATGGAATAAGTCCATCCATTACCACTTCCTGAGATGTCTCTTTTGAGACTAGGGAAATTACCATTGACAGTGAGGTTGTCAGGCTATCTAGGTCCTTAGTTGATGTAATCCTTGTTACGCCTAGGGACTTGCCCTTAAGGTCAAGGCCATCTTCGATTAACTCTTTGACATTAAGGAATATTGTATCAGGTAATAGAGACCATATGCCAGGATTTGTGATGTGAAGGTCGCCTGAGAGATGCGAGTCTGCCACGTCCTTAGGCAGGGTATTTAAAAGAAGGTGCTCGGCAAAAACCGCTTGACCTGTCTTAAATAACAGATCTTCGGCTCCAGAATCAACATTATCCACATTAGATATCATTTCCTGAACATTAAAGACTGGCAAGCCAAGCCTTGCAAGTTTGTTTCTATACTCTTCATGACCATGTTCTAAAAGAACCGAGTTTACCATCTCACGAATTAAAGAGCCTGTTAGGTATGTTGTTTGATATTTGTAGATTCGATTTTCTACTTCTTCTGTTATTTTTTGAGCTAATTCAAGAGGTAGACTGCCCTCACGAACCAAAGACTGGATGATTTTATGAGAATTAAATTCCTCAATTGATTCATGTGAGGTTCTAACATACATTTTCCCGCTTTCAATTATTGATCTTTCCTCAATCTGTCTTGCAAGACTTAGAACCAGTTTACCCAGATTTGTAATGGTGTAGCGTCTTTCGGATTTATTAAGTGCAACTAGTGATTGTCGCAACAATTTTCGCAAATGATATGCAAATTTTCCGCTTTCTTTTTTTGACTTAAATCCTGCAAGTGACTTTAATTCCGAATAAGTCAGTGGTCCCTTTGAGTTTAAAATTCTTAAAATATCGATTCTGTTTGGGCTTGCCATAACAGAAAAGATCATTCTTACGCGCTTTGATGTTGATTGTAAGATACCGCCACGCTTAGGATCATCCTCTATTTCCTCGCTCAGTTCCATATCCATGTCTAAAAGATCAGGGTAATTAAGATTTATGACAAAATATGATGTTATGATTTTTTCTTAATTACCAAATTGCAATATTTGTAATATCAAGATCTAGCAATTCAGAAAAGTTTTTAGATCAGTTTCCTTGGACATCAAGTGTAAATTCTGCAGTAGAAAGTGTCTGTCCACATGAGGGACATTTGTTATTGTATGGTCTTACTACATCTTTGATCGACTTGAGCATTTTCATATTAGCCACTTTTTTTCCACATTTTCCGCAAACTACTTCTACTGACATATAGTAAGCTGTTTTGCTCAAATTATTAGAAATCCGCTTGAAAGTTTTTAATAAATACAATAAATTTGATTTACTGTTTTTCTAGAATTATTCCACGTTCATCAAAGCCTATAATTTTGGCCTTTGAACCAATTGGAAGATCTGATGGTTTTGCCATATTTGCCATAAAACCTGATATTCTCAAGTCTGAGCTATCAAGTTGTAGTACAACCCATGCGTACGGCGTGTACTTTTCAAAGCCAGCAGGAGACACCGTAATTATTGTAAAAGTGACAACTGTGCCTTTGCCTTCAAGTTCCTCATTTTCAAATTCTTTATTTCCACATTTTTGGCAAAAATATACTGTAGCCAAGTGCCGTTCGCCACAGTTTTTGCATTTTCTTGCAAGAACCTTACCTAGCTTTGCACATTCAATGAACTGCTGTTTTGCTGACAACTTATACACTTTGAAAAATATGGACTGCACAACTTGCACCTGTTGCACCAAAATTATGTGTTAGTCCAATCTTTGCGTCCTTTACAGTTCTTTCACCTGCCTTTCCTGTGAGCTGATCAAAGACTTCAACTACTTGACCCACACCTGTTGCACCAATTGGATGCCCTTTTGATTTTAGTCCACCTGATGGATTAATCGGAATTTCCCCATTTAGTCTTGTTTTCCCATCCCGCACTGCTTCAACTGCCTTACCCTTGTCAAAGAATCCTAGATCTTCGGTGTCAACTATTTCTGCGATAGTAAAACAATCATGGACTTCAGCAAAGTCAACATCTTTTGGTTTAATTCCTGCCATCTTGTAAGCTGCTTCTGCTGCAATTTTGGTACTTGGTATTGTTGTTAGGTGATTACGGCCTTGCAGTGCTGCAGGGGAACCACCCCTTCCAGAACCGATGACGCGAATGTAATTTTTGGTATGTTGCTTTGCAAATTTTTCATTACATAAAATTACAGAGCTTGCACCATCAGAGAATGGGCAACAATCATAGAGTTTTAATGGACTTGCAACTACAGCAGAATTCATTACATCATCAATTGTAATTTTTTTTCGTAGATGTGCTTTTGGATTAAGAAAACCATTATCATGATTTTTTACTGCTACCATTGCTAAATCTTCTTCAGTAGCTTTGAATTCTGTCAAGTATGCTCGTGCCATGGATGCAAATAGTCCTGGAAATGATGCACCTGCTTGGCCTTCATAAAAAAAGTCAGAGCAATAAGAAAAGTATGTTGTTGTCCACTCAGTACCTGTATGAGTTACTTTTTCAACTCCTGTAACTAGTACTGCGTCATAAAATCCACCTGCAACGTTTGCAAATGCTTCTCTAAATGCAACAGAGCCACTTCCACATGCAGATTCGATTGATAATGATGGTTTTTCAGGTATTCCCAGGTTGCTCATTACTACAGGACCCAAGTGGACCTGCTTGTCTGCAACACCAAAAACATTTGAGATATAGCCAGCATCAATTTCTTTTGGTTCAATTCCTGCACTTTCTATTGCGTCAACAGAAGCCTGGACAGTAATGTCTGCAATGCTTTCAGGCAATTTGCCATATTTGGTGCTTCCAGCACCAATAACACAGACCTTTTCCACAATTGTCGCTGACAAGAATCCCTATAAAAATTCTTCAACTATTTTTGTTGCGATAAATCATTGAAACAAAACATGTTAGTTGCAAAAAACATAGTACGAGTTGTTCCAGCTAGTCTGACAAATTCCCGAAATTTTGTAAAGTCAACAGAAAAGAAAGCTAATGTGTTTAGGAGCGAGATAGAGCAGTACTTTGATAAGAATGGATACCTGTCTTGGTCTTCAAAAAAGAAAAAGTATATAATTTTAGGAACAAATTCGCCAAAAAATGGACTGGTTGACTGTCCACAGTGTCATGTTGGCCAATTAATGGTAATTCGTTCACGTACAACAAAAAAACGATTTATGGGCTGTTCAAATTATTATAATGGCTGTAGAGCCTCGTCACCACTTTTGCAAAAAGCCAAGCTTCGTGCAACCAAAATTCGTTGTGAATTATGTCTATGGCCTATTGTGTTGTTTCGTTATAGTAGAAAACAAAAGTGGTCAAGGCAGTGTTCAAATTTTGTTTGTGAGAGCAGAAAACTCTAAATTTTAAAATTATTGTAAAGATCAGTTCTTCTATTTTGTAGTAAGGGTAAAGCAGTTCTTGTTTTTTTAAGATCATCAAGTGATATGTTTACAATTCCAATTCCTTGTCGCTTTTTCATGTCAAGCAATATTTTACCGTAAGGATCCACTACAATACTTCGACCACAGTAAATGTTACCTACTTGATCAGGTGCAACTACATAACATCCATTTTCTATTGCACGAGTTTTGTTAATTGCCAACCAGTGTTCTTCTTTCATATTTCCTTTTACCCAAGCAGATGGTGCAATCAAGACTTCAGAGCCTGATGATGCCAAGATGCGAGACATTTCAGGAAATCTCAGGTCATAGCAGATCATCATTCCAAGCTTGCCTAAACTTGTTTTTGTTGGCATGGTAATCTTAGAACCAGCTGTCAATTTGCTAGATTCTTTGAATCCTAATGCATCATAAAGGTGGATTTTGCGATATGTAGACAATATTTTGCCTGATTTTCCTACCAAGAATGCAGTATCATAAACACGATTTTTTTTCCTGCTTTTTTCATAAAAAGTTCCTACCACAAAAATAGAATTTTCTTTTGCAGCACTTGCAACTGATGTTACAAATTCCCCGTTTGTTGTCTCTGCCAAGCTTGCAAGCGTTGCAGCTGATTGTGATGAATTTGTATAAAACATCATAAATTCAGGAAATGCACATAGATCTGCTCCTTTTTTTGCTGCAGTTTTGATGTAATTTAGAATTTTTTTTAGGTTTTGATTTTTACTAGTTGATGCCTTAAACTGTACTATAGCAATCTTTGTCATTATGTTTTGTAAAAGTAAATAAAATAAAAAGAATTACAGCTGGTTTCCTGCCATAAACCAGTTTTCTTTTGGGTTTTCGTCAAAAACAACAATTACATGGTTTTCTTTTGTTTTTAGAATTTCAACTGCTGATTTTGTTACTGCTTTTGCAAACTCTTCTTTTTGTTGCTGACTTCTTCCAGGATATAGTGAAACGGTGATCAGTGGCATGAGTACATGCAAATATGGTATGATTTATTCTTAATCAGTAATCTCTTTTCCATCCATATCTTGTACCATATGTAAATTCAGATCCATGAGTTTTTTTGTACAACATTCCTGATGCCAGCCCAACTAAAAATCCACCAATGTGTGCCATGTATGCCACACCTCCCCCGGCAATACCAAAACCACCAATCAAAAACGGTAAAAGATTTTGGAGGATAAACCAAAAGGGCAAAAACCATTTTGCCTGAATGTGCATCATTCTCCAAAAGAAACCCATCATCATCATTGTTGTAATTTTTGCGCGGGGAAACATCGCAAGATATGCTCCAAGTACTCCAGATATTGCACCAGAAGCGCCTACTGCAGGTATAGGACTTGTTGGTTCTACAACAATGTGTGCAAGGCCTGCAACAACACCCCACATTAAATAAATTCCAAGAAACTTTGCCTTTCCAAACTTGAGCTCAATATTATCTCCAAAAATCCACAAAAAAAGCATGTTTCCTCCAAGATGCATCAAACCGCCATGCATGAACATAGAGGTAAGTAGTGTAGTCAATGGCATTGGTGGACAAGAAACCTGAAGCGGTCCCATACCAAAGTCAACAGATACTTGACTTGAACCAGTTATACAGTCAGGAACTGTTGCCCAGTCATAGAATAACTCAAATGTTTGCTCGTTTGTAAATTCAAAAAACTGGCCTGTATATGCTACCTCGTATGCAAATACGATAACGTTGATTATAATTAGAGTAATTGTAAGTACTGGCTTGTATCCTGGTGGATGAGGATTTTCATCTCGTAGTGGAAGCATTGTACGAGTGTTTTATTTTCTCCTAGAAAAAGCAACCTACATGATAAGAATTCTTGCTATTCCTAGACTTTGATTATCCCATTTGCAACCAGATATTGAATTCCTGATGCAAAGTCTTTGTCTGATATCTGGCCTGATGACCACCAGCCAGCATTGCTTCTTACCCAGTCTGGGATTGTCACACTTGTACTTGCACTACCACTGCTTGTTACTGGAACTTTGATTATTCCATTTTTAATCATAAATTCAATTCCTGATGCAAAGTCTTTGTCTGATATCTGGCCTGATGACCACCAGCCAGCATTGCTTCTTACCCAGTCTGGAATAGATATCTCATCGGACTTTGTGCCTGGGCCAACCTCAAAAATCCCGCTTGCAATGCCTGCATACTTTTGATCATAGTTTATGCCTTGCCCGAAAATGGCTAGATTGATTTTGTGAATATCTTGCAAAGGTATTGTTAGTTGTTGGATGTCTAGTCCTTCACTTGCCATGATTCCAAGCATCTTTGGATCTGTTCCTACATTAGAGTACAATTCCTTGTTGTTTTTGTCAGTTATTGTAAATCCATAGTGAATGTCTTTGAGCAGCTTTCCATTTACATCAAAAAATGAAATCTCAAATGGAATTTTGTCACCTGCGCCATAGCTACTATCCCATGATATAGTTGCAGTTGCACCAGAATCAAATTTTATTTCAAATGAATTTTTTGATATTGTATTTTGTGGTAACAGTTTGAATGAAATTGTTTTATCAGTATTATGTGACATACCTAATTCGCTATTGATCCTTTGCAATTCTGCTCCTGATACAAGAAAATGAATTACGTTAGTGTCTTCATATGAATATGGATCAATCAGCAAAACTCTATTGTCTACTTTTATGCCATCTACTAATCCGTTAAATTGCTTTCCTTCAGCATATGAGGTAAAACTTTTTGGAACATGGATTTCTTCATGGACTACTTGAACTTGTTTTATGTAGTTTGGATCCCAATCAAATGGCATATCAAAAGAAATTGAACTGTCTTTTGAATCAAATTTGAAATTTTCAACATCGTCATAGTAAGTTTTCACAGTTACTGGGATTTGTTGTGCTTGTGCATTTTGAATAAAGAAATTTTGTTTCTGTGCTATGCTTACAAATGTATCATAATTTAGAACCTCAGCTACTTGTGTTTTAGGACTAGTGGCTCCTTCTATCTGTACTCTAATGTTGTACAGACCACCTTTGTCAAAAATAGGTCCTGTAATTACTGGCACTTCACTGCCTTGTGCCGTTAAACCGCCACTGATTGGATCTGAAGAGCCATAGTAGGTAGAACACTTCCAAAGATCAGCCTCAGTACAGCCAGATTTTGGTCTAAGTTTTACATTTAGCTCACCATCTGTATCGTAGAACAGGTTCCTAGCCAGTAGTTCTCCACTGCGCCAAATCTCTACTCTATATGTTACACTTTTTAGATTTTGATCAGTTTTAGTGTCAAAAAATCGTATTGCCATATTTGCATTGATGATATCACCGACTGTAATATCAGCTGGATTCAGAATTGTACTAACAGTAACATCCATGCCTGCAAAGCTTATTGGCGGTGCCATATCCATACCCAAACCATGACCATACACATTATCTACAAGCAATGGGACAAAACATAGTCCAACTATTGCAAACAGAATAGTTAGTTTATACATTAATGATTAATTTTGGCGTAATTCCTTATTTAAATATACGATGAAATTATCAACTCAGCAAATCAAAGTAAGAATGTGGTACAAATTTTATTACATACTAAAAAAATCAAAGCGTTGTTGAAATTTCAATACTTTGTAATTTTGTTGCCTTTCATGCTTTATCCTGCATTTGCTCAAAATGATTATCAAGTATTGCCAACTGATCAGGCAACACTCAATGTAGGTTTTGCTACAATTCCAGCTGAGTTGCATGTTGGAGATGATGCAAAATTGCAAATTGATTTTCTTAATTCAAAAACTAGTGAAATTCAAGAACATATTGACTATAGAGTGACAGTTACAAGTAAGGGTGAAACTGTTTTTGGTCCTACTCAGCTTATCCATACGGCAGTTGGTTCAGTAAAGATTCCTGTAGAAGTAAGTACAGCTGGAGATTATTTTGCGTTAATTGAAATTGAAGGAATACTGTTCCAACCTATTCCGTTAGAAACTGTATCATTCAAGTTCTCAGTAGCTGAGGCACAGTCAAGCAATGAATCACAAAACGGTGGTTGTTTGATTACAACTGCCACATATGGAACTGAACTTGCTCCACAAGTACAACAATTGCGTGAGATTCGTGATGATATAGTACTTGGTACAAATTCAGGAACAGCATTCATGTCTGCTTTTAACTCATTTTACTACTCATTCTCACCAACCATTGCAGATTGGGAAAGACAAAGTCCTGCGTTCAAAGAGGCAGTCAAGGTTGCAATAACCCCCTTGATTACAACACTTTCAGTCTTTGACTATGTCGATATTGATTCTGAGCAAGAGTTGGTTGTATATGGGATTGGAATAATTTTATTAAATTTTGGAATGTATCTTGTTATTCCTGCCTTGATAATAACAAAAATTTCCCACTTTGGAAGAAAATAACTTTGTAATTTTGAAAAACAAGCAAAGGGTTTTAATGTGCCTATTTTAGTACCAACAGCAATGAAGATTACAACAACTAGTACAATCTTCGTCTTTTTGGCTGTTATAGCTGGTGTAATTACTACTCCGGCTTTTGCAGATCATATGACTGCAACAGTATCTCTCCCAGCAGGATCTGGTGCTTCCGCTGATGCACCATGTGTAGCAGAAAATTCATGCTTCACACCAGCTGAGGTAACAGTAGATATTGGTGGCGAAGTTACTTGGTCAAATGATGACACTGCTGCTCATACAGTTACAAGTGGGGATCTTAGCGCAGATCCAGACAATGTAGGAACTGTATTTGATAGTAGTCTCTTTATGGCTGGTAAGACATTCTCACACAAATTTGATACTGCAGGTGAATATCCATACTTCTGTATGGTTCATCCCTGGATGGTAGGAAAAGTGATTGTGCAAGAAGCAATGGCTGAAGAACCAGAAGACGATGAAATGATGGAAGGCATGACAGAACTTTATGGCATGTCAGCTGATGGTACAGTTAAAGTCGAAATTGAGGCATCCACACCAACAGCTGGTGAGGCAATGACAATCAATGTAGAATTTACTGATGCTGCAACTGGAAATGTTATAGAACACATAAACTATGACATTACTGCAACGCAGGCAGGTACTACAGTTATTGAACCCATGAGTGCACATGAGCACATGGCCGATGTTGAACACATGACAGCTGCTCTAAGCTCTGGTGATCCTGTTGATGTCACGATAACAATTCGTGGAATTGGACTACCAGGTGAGGAAGCAAACTGGACAGGACCAATGGGTGATGTAGTTATGTTTACTGTAGTTCCAGAATTTGGAACAATTGCAGTTATGATACTTGGTATAGCCATAGTAAGCATCATAGCTATGTCAGCAAGATCAAAAATAATTCCGCGAATCTAAACTAACTTCCAAAATCTTATTTTCTTTTTATCATAGCAACTATCGCCAAGATTACACCTGCTGCCCCAAGTGCCAAGCCAAAAACACCAAAGTTGTATGCAGTTTCTGCATTAAAGTTAGCTGAGCTTGTATCAATATCACCAATTTTTGATTTAATATCTGAAACATCTTGCTGAAGTGAAGACATTGCGTTTTTTAGTGTACTAACATCTTGGTTAGATGAGCTTGTACTTGGAGGAAAGTCAAGCACTGCGGTATTTTCTACATCTTCGATTGGTACAGTTACATCTACTGCTACTCCGTTAATTTCGCCTTTCAAATCAATTTCAATTGTACCAGTTCTTGTTGGAATGATATCTGAGAAATAATGTCCTGCTCTTGGATCAGAGTTAATATCCAATGTTTTTGTTATGCCACCAGATTTGGCTATTACTTGCAAGTTTTTGAAGGCGTTTGTTACGCCGGCTTTGACGTTTTCTGATTCAACCTCGTTTATTTCAAATGTTATAGAATTCCTAAAGCCAACTATAGGAGGCTCAATACTCCAACCAACTACTATTTCATATTGGTCTACATTTACTGTTTTATGTCCAAACGCTACACTAAATACTGAACCAAAAAGTAGAAGTGCTATCGTTGTGAGCAGATAACGATTCACAGTTTGCAACCATCATAACATGTTATTATCTTTACTCAGATGGTACAAACATCAAATCTTTCAATTGTTTAAATTATCAAGTGTGATTTGAAAAATTATGAAGAAATTTTTGATAGTTTTATTATTAATTTCAAGTGTAGGATTTCCTCTTGCAGATGCACATCCGTTTACAGTAACAACGGATCCTGTACAATCATCTAATGTATTATCTGGTATAACCCAGATAGTTATTCATTATTCAGAATCCTTGGAAGCTGATTTTAGTGAACTAAAAGTTTTTGATAACAGTGGGAACCAAATCGATAACAAAGATACGACATATTTTGAAGGTGAAGACTCTCTTGTAGTCACAACACCTCCGTTAGAAGAAGGCGTGTATACTGTTACAAGCAAGGTACTATCAAAAATCGATGGTCACCTAGTAGA